>ERZ894209.772-NODE-772-length-13932-cov-47.192621_pt1 | contig 13932 bp, 20 predicted proteins | sample MGYA00380288_ERZ894209 | MGnify/ENA primary metagenome ERZ894209 (study PRJEB32331, sample SAMN06328482) | human gut metagenome | biome: human gut microbiome; feature: stool | host: Homo sapiens | collected 2013-12-13 ... | reverse complement strand
TTCTATGAGCAAAAGCATACTGTTCTATGAGCAAAAGCATACTGTTCTATGAGCATAAAATTTTTTTGAGAGAGCCGAAAACCCTTGATATATAAGGCTTTTTCGCACTTTTGGAAAACAGCCGAAATGCTCAAGACTATTAAAACTATTAAGACTATTAAAGACGCACACAGCCCCGTCTTAAAACGGGCTGTATGCTATAATATACCCAGACCCAAAGAACACCCAAAGAGCCACAAGAGCCTATAAAAGAAAAGCGGGGCAAGGGGGAGATTTCTCTTTAATGGCATTAGCAAACACACCAGCGGGAACATACACCCAGCAGAGGGAGAGGGGGAGTACAAATCTCTACAGCCTATATGCTGGACAACGGACAGGGAACGCCACGCAAAAAATCGCATAAATCAAAGGGGGAATATACCCCGCAATAAGTTTTTCAAGAAAGAGAGGACTTTTTATAGATGGAAAGACAGGACGCAAGGGAACAGCTCAAGGGCTATCTCCGCAACTATGTAGAGAGCGTAACGCAAAAGAGCAAAGGGGCTAATCTGTATGTATGCCCACTATGCGGAAGCGGAACAGGCAAGAGCGGGACAGGAGCATTTAGTATTAAGAACGGCACAAGCTGGAAGTGCTTTAGCTGTAACGCTGGCGGGGATATTTTCGACCTTTACGGAGCTATCAACGGCACTACAGACCATAACGAGCAATTAAGAGGGCTTAGCGAAATGTACGGAATACAAGTAGCCAGCTACCGCTCGACAGCTCAAGAGGACTTTAGCCCAGAGTACCAAAACCACGCCAAAAACGAACAATATACACATAACAGTATACACACATCTGTATACACACAAGCAGACCCGCCACAGCAGACGGACTACACAGACTTCTTTTTACAGGCACATAAAGCCGTAGAACAGACAGACTACTGGAAGCGGAGAGGGCTTAGCAAAGAGACCGTAGACCACTTTAAGCTGGGCTATGTAGCAGAGTGGAGACACCCAAAAGCACCGAAAGCACCAGCAAGCCCACGCTTAATTATTCCTACAAGCCCTTACAGCTACCTTGCCAGAGACACCAGAGAGACCATACCAGAGGAGCAGAGAGCTTATAGCAAAAGCAAAGTAGGCAGTATACAGCTCTTTAATAAAAAGGCATTACAGACCGCTACAAAGCCTATTTTCATTGTAGAGGGAGAGCTGGACGCTCTTAGCATTATTGAAGTAGGCGGAGAAGCTGTAGCTCTGGGGACTACCACAAAGAGCAAAGCACTTATAGAACTGCTGAAAGCACAAGCACCCGCTCAAGCTCTTATTATTGCCTTAGACAATGACGAAGCGGGGCAGAGAGCCAGCAGAGAGCTTACAGAGGGCTTGCAAGGGCTTAATATTCCTTGCTATAGCTTTAACCCTTGCGGACAGTACAAGGACGCTAACGAAGCTCTCCAGCGGGACAGGCAAGCCCTTGCTATTGCAGTAGAGGAAGCGGAACACCTACAGGACGAGGAAGCACAGGCACAAAAAGAAGCCTATCTAAAGAACTCTACAGCTCACTACTTGCAGAGCTTTGTAAATGGAATAGCGGACAGCGTAGACACACCTTATATTCCTACAGGCTTTAGCAAGCTCGACAGCGTTTTAGATGGCGGACTTTATGAGGGCTTGTACATTGTAGGAGCTATTAGCTCTCTGGGCAAGACTACCATTATAACGCAGATAGCCGACCAGATCGCACAAGCTGGAACTGATGTACTCATATTCTCGCTTGAGATGGCAAGGGCGGAAATAATGGCAAAGAGTATCAGTAGGCACACGCTCCAGAGCGTCCTTAAGAGTGGCGAGGATATTAGGAACGCTAAGACAGCGAGAGGGATAACCACAGGCAAACGCTATATAGACTACAGCCAGACGGAGAGAGACCTTATTAACAGCTCTATTATGGAGTACAGCAAGTATGCCCAGAATATCTATATCAGCGAGGGCGTAGGAGACATAGGAGCGGAGCAGATAAGGGAGACAGTAAAAAAGCACATTCTATTTACTGGCAAGACCCCAGTAGTTATTATAGACTATCTCCAGATCTTAGCACCATACAGCGAGAGGGCAACGGACAAGCAGAACACAGACAAGGCAGTTATGGAGCTAAAGCGTATCTCCAGAGACTATAAAACGCCTGTTATCGGTATTTCCAGCTTTAATAGAGCTAACTACAAGGAAGCTGTAACTATGGAAGCCTTTAAGGAGAGCGGAGCTATTGAGTATTCCAGCGATATTTTGATAGGCTTACAGCTCAAGGGAGCGGGGAAAAAGGACTTTGACGCAAACGAAGCAAAGCGAAAAGACCCCAGAGAGATAGAGCTTGTTATACTGAAAAACCGCAACGGACGGACAGGGGACAGCTTGAGCTTTAACTTCTATCCGCTCTTTAACTACTTTGAGGAAACATAAGAGAGGGGGCAGAGTATGGAGCTTGACCTTACACGCCTAAATAGCCTTGCTTTTGCGGACTTTAAGAGGGAACAGGAGAAAAAACAAGCTCCAAAAAGCCCCGCAGAGACGCAAACAGCGAGCGGGGAATACAAAACCCTTACCGAACCTAAAAAGCCCTTAGAAACGCTTACAGAGGGCTTACAGGGCATACACAAGCTACAACGGCAAGCAGACGCAAAAAAACAGGATATAGACCGCTCTTTAGCTATCTGTAGGGAGTACCAGCAGAACATAAAGACCAGCTCACAGCTACAAACGGAGATACTCAAGGGAGCTAAGGCTGGGGAGAGCATTTACAGCTTATTCTTAAAGGCGTGTAAAGCTATTTCCCTTATGACCTCTAACACAGTATTTTATAGCCAGCTTGAGGGGGATATAAGAGCCATTTACGGACAGGGCTTATTAGACCCTCTCCCGCTCCAGATAGAGCTACAGCAGACACAGGAACGCCTTACAAGGCTTAGAGAAGCGGAACAGCGGGAGCTTGACGGAGACAGCAAGGAACGCATAAAGAGAGCTGCAAAGGCACACGAAGCAAAGATAGCAGACCTTGAGAGCCTTATACAGCGAGAGCGGACAATAGCATAAAAAGAAACCCCGCCAGAGCCTAAAAACTCTTAGCGGGGATATTCTTTATTTGGTGGCGGGGACTACGGCAATCTCACAGCCCAGAGCGGAAGCCACTTTTACCAGCGTATCAAGTTGGGGAGTGGCTTTTTTACTTTCCAAACGAGCTATAACGGATTGCGTCAAGCTGGACGCTTTAGCTAATTCCTTTTGCGTCATTCCTTTATTGTGTCTCTGCTCGATCAGCGTATCAATAATAATAGAACAATTCTCAGGCACCGACAGCACCCCCCACAGGCTTAGAACATTCGTATAAATGCTCTGGGGCTATGTCAATATCGTCATTCCAGACAACAGTACCACACTCAGCTTTAGCACACAGGAAAAAAGCCAGATTTTTAAGGGGAGAATAAATAGCTTTTTCCAGAAGCGGACGAGCGTTATAAACCTTTTTAGCTCCGTCTGCAAAGGTCAAGAGCAGAGTATAATCTTCTTTAGGCTGTACTTCTTTTACTACCCATACAGGACTTTTCATAGCGTTTTACGCTCCTTTCTATAGGATAAGGGAGACCCCCACGCTTAACGCAGAGGGTCAATCTTGTAAAGCGGTTGCTCACTCATTGCAAGCTCCCAGTTAGCTAAAAGCTCGTCTTTGTGAAGCTCTGCCCAAGCTGAAATTAGCTTTAGCTGTTTCTTAGGCATTTCTCCGTCTGTCAGCTCTCCGTCCATATTAAAGACTGCGTTATATCCTTGATATGTTGCGTGAAAGTGGGGCGGGTTATGCTCTCCGTTGTTATACATTCTTACGATAATTCCGTAGAACATTGATATAGTAGGCATTTGCTCATCTCCTTTACTGTACTTATATTATAGCATATTCGCTATTAAATGTCAATAGCAAATTCGCTATTTTTTGAAAAAATTTTAGAAAGAATTAGCGGAGAGCCGTAGAAGCTCCCCGCTTTTTTCTTTGTTTATGGCGAATTTGGCTAATCAAATTCAGTGCTTGCTAAGACATTCCCAAAGGGCGCACTTACTCACTACCCGCAAGCGGGCGGGGAGTGCTTATTTAATCTGCTCCCATTCAATAGAAAAGCCTATAATATCCGCTATTTCCTTGCACTCACTATATTTTATAGTACCCCTTGCGAGTTTATTAGATATATTCTGGCTTGTAGTTTGTTCCGTCTCCGAGCGGGATTTATTCATCTCTTTTACTATGTCGGTGAGTGTCCACCCGCTTTTAGCAATATAGCTTTTAATTTCGTTCTTAATATCCTGCTGCATATAAGCACCGTCCTTTCTTGTGTATTATTATACTATAACGCAACAAAAAATGCAATATAGAATAAAAATATTTGAAAAAGTTTCAAAAGCCTATTGACAAGTGTTTTGCTATAGTGTATAATTAAACCACAGTAAAACAAACGACACTTGAAAGAGAGGGCAAATAACAATGAGTATCAACGAAATGACCGCAAAAATTAAGGAGCTTAAAAGTCTGCAAGCTTTGATTGAAGAAGCTGAAGCAGAAGCGGATGCACTGAAAGACCAAATAAAGGAAGCTATGGGAGATAGCGAAGAACTGAGAGTAGGTGAATACAAAGTAACCTATAAGACGGTTAAATCTTCCCGCTTCGACAGCAAAAGCCTTAAAGCAGAATTGCCCGAGATTGCAGAGCGGTATACAGTAGCAACCGAATATAGACGCTTTGCTATTGCTTAAGGGCGGTGAGAATATGGGAAATAGAGTAAATATAGCAGGGGCTACTTTCGGGCGGCTCACTGCTATAACCCCGACAGATAAAAGGGCTAAAGATGGCGGGGTTATTTGGAAATGTAAGTGTGAATGCGGGCGCTTATGCTTTGTGAAAGCCGCTTATTTAACAAAAGGACACACAAAATCTTGCGGATGCCTTAGCCGTGATAATTGCTCTATTACAGGCAAAAACGGGCGATCAAGAAGAAAGCACGGGCTTTGCGGTACAAGGCTTTATAATATCTGGGGCGATATGAAGCAAAGATGCTACAACCCAGCGCACGGAAGTTATAAAAACTATGGTGCGAGAGGAATAACTATATGCTCAGAATGGATTAAAAACTTTGAGAGTTTCGCAAAATGGGCGAATGAAAACGGATATAAAGAAGATTTAACGATCGACAGGATAGACAACGACAAGGGATACAGCCCGGATAATTGCCGCTGGGCAACACGGACAGAGCAAAACTATAACCGCAGACCATACAAGCGAAAGAAATAAAAACGGAGCCGGGGACAAGCTCCCCGCTCCCTCTCCCTATAAAGAGAGGAGTACATAATGGAGCAGACCAAACAGGAGTATATAGCTCTTATATCCGCTCTGCTGGCAGAGAGCGAGGACATAGGGCTACTTGATTTAATCTATAGAATACTGCAAAAGAGCAGACAGAGAGGAGCTTAAACAATGGATAAATACCCGCTTAGACCTAAAACACCGCAAGAGGGCAAGGGCTACATAGACTTTGCTACAGCGTTAAAATGGTGTAATGAAGCCTTTTTTGATGGCTTTATATCCGCTCACTTAGAGACAGCGGACGAGCTGGAAAAGCTGACAATAGAGGAGCGTATTAACTACTGCTTTAGGGCTGTAGAAAAATGTGCCGTATTAAGGCGAGAAACCCCGCCAGAGCTTAATTTTTTCGGGGGGGGGGCAGAGTAATAGCCCTTATTCCTTACAGGCTGTTAGAGGGCATTGTAGCCCCGCTGAGAGGGGGCGTAGCTGTATGTTAGGAAAGAAGCTACCGCCTATAAGAATAACTCCAGAAGAAGCTATAGCCCTCTTTGAGTATGCAACAGCAGAGGAAATGTACAGAGCTAAAGCCCTCTACGATACCTACAGGGAAGCAAAGGGAACGGACACAGATAGCTTATGGGACATTATGAGCTTGCTGTCTTTCGTCTATGATACTGCCAGAATACAGGGGATCAGAGAGGAGCGAGCCAAAAGAACATAACCCGCCACAGGAGAAGCTCAGCTATAAAAGGCTGGGCTTTTCTCCGCTCTGGGGGCGGATATGGCTAAAGTGTAAATTATGTAGCTTTGTATGCTGATATATGAAAATGCTACTTGACAAACTGCAAATAATGAGTATAATATATAGTGTAGGGAGCATACACAGCTCTTTATACACATAATCACATACACATAGCTGTATACACATAAAAGAGAGGGCTATAAAATGAACGAATTACAAGTAGTACAGGCTAACGGCATTGTAGCCCAGAATACTGTAGGAGCGGAGCTTTTCGACCGCTTTATAAACTATCTGGACGCAAGCCCCAAGACCATAGACACATATACAAAGGCTTTAAGACAGCTCTTTAACTACTTCTCTCTTAACGGCATTAGACAGCCCCAGAGAGAGGACATTATAGCATTTAGGGACGAGCTGAAAGCCAGCGGACATAAGCCGACCACCATACAGAATTATATCACCGCTACAAAGCTCTTTTTTAGCTGGACAGCTCAAGAGGGCTACTATCCAAATATTGCGGATCATCTCAAAGGGGCGAAGCTCAACAGAGACCACAAAAAGGACTACCTCACCAGCAGACAAGTAAAGGAAGTGCTGGAAGCTGTAGAGAGGGAGAGCTTACAGGGGCTTAGAGACTACGCTATTTTAACGCTGATGGTAACAGGCGGACTTAGAACTATTGAAGTGATAAGAGCCGATATAGGAGACCTTAGAAACGCTGGAGAGAATACTGTACTTTATGTACAGGGCAAGGGCAGAACGGAGAAAACAGACTATATTAAGCTCTCTCCGCAAGTAGAGAAAGCTATTAGAGTTTATCTATCTGCCAGAGGGGAGACAGCGGAGACCGCTCCGCTCTTTGCAAGCTGTAGCAATAACAGCAAGGGAGCAAGGCTTAGCACCCGCTCCGTTAGTGGTATTGTAAAGGATCGTCTTGTAAAGGCTGGCTATGACAGCTCCAGACTTACAGCCCACAGCCTTAGACATACCGCTGTAACGCTCTCGCTTTTGGCTGGCAAGGACATAACCGAAGTACAGCAATTTGCAAGACACGCAAATATAGCTACTACAATGATCTATAACCACGCTTTAGACAAGGCTAAGAATAGCTGTAGCGAAGCAATAGCAAACGCTATCTTTTAAGGGCATAACCCCAGAGAGGACGCTGTAAAGCCGTTCTGCTGGGGCTAATTCCCTTTATACACATATAAGCATACACACACCCACATACACACAAACGAGAGGAGCGGGGAAGTTGAACGGCAACAAAGATATTAAGCCTATGAGCTGGGCTAAAAGGAGCGAAATAGCAGAGAGGGCGGACACGCTGGAAGCCAGAGCAGAAGCTAAAAAAGAAGCCGAAGCTCAAGCGGAGCATTTACATATTATTATTGACTATGGCGTAACGGAAAACGGAGAGACGAGACCCGCCACACCAGAAGAAAAAGCCGAGTTTGAACGCTGGGCGGAGTAAAGAGAGGAGCTTAAACTATGCAGACTAATACAGCCTTTAATTATGAGATCACCGAAAGAGTAGCCGTACTGAGCCAGAGCGGAGACACCAGCAAAGAGCTTAATATGGTAGCTTATAACGGAAGCCCCGCTAAGTATGACCTGCGGAGCTGGAAGCGGGAGAACGGCACAGAGAAGCTATTAAAAGGGCTTACTCTTACCTTAGAGGAAGCTAAAGCTCTCAAGGACGCTCTCAACGCCAGAGCGGACATTTAAGGGGGCTACAGTATGAACAGGGAGCAAAAGAGACGAGCCATTAAAGCAAAGACCAGAACGCCAGCAGAACAGCAAATAACAGCCCTTATGGAGTACCCTTGCATTATGAGCTGGAGCAATGGCGAGCGGAGCAAGACCACTTTAAGCAAGGCATTTTATGACGAGGACAGCTATAAACGCTATGCAGAATATCAGCGGAGCGGGAAGCCTTACCCAGTAAAGATAGAAGCGGAAGCTCCTACAGATCCACAGGGAGCAAGCTCTATGTTTAGAGGGGAAACGGCATACACAGACTACACGCTTTTAGATAAGATGTGCAGAGACTTTACAACCGCTCTACAGCAGTATTTAAGCATTGACACCGCCACAGCTACCATTATGCAACAGGCAGAGGAAGCTACGGAAGCTATGAGCAAAGATATACCAGACTTAGAGGGGGCAGAGCTAAAAGTATGAAAACGATAGCAGTTATAAATCAAAAAGGCGGAGTAGGAAAGAGCACAACAGCTTTAGCCATTGGAGCGGGGCTTTCTCTTAAAGGCTTTTCTGTTCTCTATGTAGACCTTGACGCACAGGGAAACCTAAGCTATACGCTGGGGGCTACTACAAAGGGCTACAACGCTCTGGGAGCATTGCAGAGACCAGAGACCGCTAAAGAGGAAATACAGCACACAGCACAAGGGGACATTATAGCAAGCTCTCCCTCTCTCGCTGGAGCTGATACAGTTATAATGGAGACAGGCAAAGAGTACCGCCTTAAGGAAGCTCTGGAGATCCTCAGCGGGGAATATGACTACTGTATTATTGACACCCCGCCAGCTCTGGGAATACTGACTATAAACGCTCTCACAGCTTGCAGAGGGGCTATTATTCCCGCTCAAGCCGATATTTACAGCCTACAGGGAATTAGCCAGCTCAACAGTACGATAGAGACAGTTAAAAGATACTGTAACAGAGACCTCTCTATTATGGGCATAGTGCTAACCCGCTTCAGCTCCCGCTCGATCATCAGTAGAGAAGTGGCGGAAATGCTGGAGCAGACAGCCGAACAGCTCCACACTAAGCTATATAAAGCTAAGATAAGGGAATGTACAGCTATTAAGGAAGCACAGGCTACAAAGCAAAACATTTTTAGCTATGCACCAAAGAGCAACGCTACAGCGGACTATAAAGCCCTTGTAGACGAGATATTAGGAGAGGAGACAAAGTAACGATGGCACAGAGAAAGAGCTTTAAGGCGGAGCTTAACCCCGCTATGCAGTTTATCAGCACACCAACAGAGGAGAGGGAAGCAGACGCTACCACAGTAACCGCTCCCGCTCCAGAGGGCTACAAGGTAAACCCGCTCTATATTGAAAAGAGGAGCAAACGCCTACAGCTACTTGTACAGCCGAGCCTTTACGATAAGATCAAAGCACAGGCAGACGGAGAGGGCTGTAGCGTAAATGATTTGATCCATAGAGTTTTAGAGGAAGCTGTAAAAGGAGAATAAGACAATGACAGATATTAAAGTATATACTCTTGACGAAGTGGCGGACATTTTGAAAGTATCACGCAGAACGCTTTACACCTATGTAAAAGAGGGCAAGCTACCCGCTGTCAAGATGGGCAAATATTGGAGAGTATCACAGGAGAGCCTACAGGCTTTTATCTCTACAGGCACTACAGTAGCTAACGCCAACAGGCGAAAAGAGAACCAGAGCAAAGAGGGCTAAACGGACTTAGCAAGCAGTGCACCACGGTACCCACTTTGCAAATTGGCAAGCAATGCAAAGATGTACAGCTATGCTAAATCTTGCTGGGAGACCCAAACCCCAAACCGCATAAAGCGGACTACGCTACTCTGTAGCTGAGCGGGAAAACGGAGAATAGCAAGCACAGCAAGTGTACGGACACTTTGCAATTTTAGCGGAATAGCAAGCACAGGAAGTGTAGCCACACACCGCTAAAATATTCTGGGGCTAAATGCTGTTTACTTCTGCAAATATACATTAGCGGAAGTAGAAATAATGCAGTAGAGAGACCTATAAAAGAGAAGCAAGTAGTTAGCTGTATGAAGATATACACATACACATATACACACCTACGGAGAGGGGGCTATTAACTTTGAAGCCACAGGAACAGAAAACGGAATTTATAAGGCTGAGAGCAGAGGGACGAAGCTATAGCTATATAGCCGATACTCTCCATATCAGCAAAAGCACTTGTAGCAGTTGGGAGCGGGAATTACAGGACGCTATAGCGGAGCTGAAACAGGAACAGCTTAACGAGCTGTACAGCTCCTACGCTATGACAAAGGAAGCCAGAGTAAAGAAGCTGGGTGACACGCTCAACGGAATTAACGAAGCTCTGGACGCTGTAGACCTTAGCCAGATCCCAGCGGAGAAGCTCTTAGACTTTAAGCTCAAGTATACGGAAGCTCTCAAGGGAGAGTATACAGGGAGCGGGAAAGCCTACCAGCTCAACAAGGGCAACATAGAAGCAAAGGACATTGTACAAGCCTATGCAGACCTCTTAGCCAGAGTACAGGCGGGAGAGATCAGCACAGAGCAAGCCAGCCGAGAGAGTGCTGTACTCGCTAATCTCTTAAAGGCTTATGACCTTGTAGAAGTAAAAGCGAAGCTGGACGCATTGGAAGCTATTGTAGGGGGGCGTAACTGATGGCAAGGAAAATAGACAGCCTACTAAATAAAAAAGGCTGGACAGGCGTAGAAGTAGGCAAAGCTCTTGTAGCGAGCATTATACACGATATCCGCCACCAGAGCGAGCCAGACTATAAACCGCTCTTTTCCCAGAGTGATTTTGATAAAATGGAGAGTAGCCTTAATACAGAGAGGGACTACTTAGCCTACGGAGTATACAGAGACCTCTACAGCGGACTTATTGACGCTTTTAACAGGGGACAGGGACAGCACCAGCAATTTTATAATGGATACTACCGCTATGCTATGCACTTGAAAGATTGTGTAGTGGCGGAGCAAACGCTCCAGACAGCGGAGCTTACTCCCTATGTTATGACACAGGAGCAGTATAACAAGCTCAAGGAACAGCGGGAGACAACGCTAAGGGGCTTTAGGGAGAGCTTTAGCGGACTTCTCTTTACTCTGCTCTCTCATATTATGAACAGCCCAGAGGACGCTCCAGAAGCCATTAGAAAAGCCATAGAAGCCACTAAAGAAGAAGCTGTAACAAACGAGCGGATTTTATCCAGCTATTGCGAAGTTTACGGAATGGGCTACTATCAGCTCCCAGATGGCACAAGATCAGACAGCTTTGAGGGCGAGGGCTGGCAAGAGAAACTAAAAGAGGAATACCTTAAGACGCACAAGCTCCGCATTAACGGCAAGCCAGCGAGCTTTGAGGACACCATACTACACTACAACACAGAGAGACGCTTAAAAGGCTATGAGCTTTTCTTTAATGGCATAGACGCTGTAAAAGCTCTCTACGAGGAGCATACAGGCGAACAGCTACCGCCAGAGGACGAAGAGGGCATAATGAAAGCTCTGGAGAGCTTGCTAAACCTTAGAGACGATGAAAACCCAGTAGAAAAGAAAACAGTACCCTTGCACCCCGCTGTATTGCAAGTAAAGGATCTTGTAGAGGGCGAAATAGGGAGCGGGGCAGAATGGCACTACTACACCGAAGCACCCGCAGACATTACAAAGTACGATATTATAGCCGAGAGCCTATGCTTTTATAATGGCGAGGAGAGCGAGGACGGGGAGCCACAGCTCAAGGAATTTAAGGCTGACTATCCCGCTTTGTATAAAGCTCTGGAAGCCTATATAAAGGAAACTGTACCACAGGCGAGAGACCTTAAGCCCTCTCAGTATGGCAAGGACTTTATAAGCTGGGGCGAGCTGGCAGAGCTGGGAGTAGGAAACTACCCCGCCTATTGTAATGCTGACGATGTAACGGACATTCTGGAAGTATTGGCGGAGACGGACGAGGACACAACGGAAAACCTCTTAAAGCGTAAAAGGCTTATGTTTAACGGCATTGTGATAGCTCAAGAGCCTAACGCCTACCAGCTCAACGAGAGAGGGGAGTATATCGACAATATAAAGCACATTTTAGGCTTTAGCTCCGTTTTTAGCATTGACAGCATAGCAAAAAATGAAAGCACAAGAGAGGATATACAAGCCTTTAGAGAAAATCTATTTTTACCCGCTCTACAGTACCTCTACGCCTTTAATGCTCTTGTAAAGATACTGGGGGAAATATACGATCTTGACGAGCTGGGCGAAGTAGCCATAAGCACAGACCGCTTTGAGAGCCAGCTTGACGCACTTAACAGCCAGCTCTATATGCTCTATGGCGATGTATACGGAACGGACGCAGACAAAGAGCGGAAAAGGGAAGTTATAAAAGAGATCTTCCAGCCGATAGACTACGAAGCTCTCAAGCCCACAGAGGAAGCTATAGAGGAAGTAACAGCAGAGCTTGACAGGCTGGGCTTTAGCACCGAAGCCAGAAAGAAGCTAAAGAAGTTTGACGCTCTCATAGAGAGACTTTGCGAGAGGGGGCTGTAATATGGCGAGTATTTACGGACAATTCGCAAAGCATTTTAGCTCCGCTGAGGAGATGGAAGCCTATAAAAAGAAAATACAGGCTACTCTCCCCGCTCAAGAGCCAGAGCTTAACTTACAGCTCTTTTCCAGCGAGGACGCAGAAGCAAAAAAGGCTGTAGCTCCCTCAATCACACCAGCCGACACAGGAGAGCCTAAGCCCTTTACCGCTATGCTTAACGGCACAGCTACAAACCAGCTAACGAACATTAGCACCCGCTCAAACCCGCCTATTGTGGACGCAATCACAGGCAACGCCACCATAGAACAGGGAACGCTGAAAGTGTTTATAGACAGCTATAACGAGCTGACAGGCGGACTACGCACCAGCACCCACAAGCTACTGGACGCTTGCACTATAGCCCTTACACAGCAGAATAACTACAGAGGAAAAGGCAGCGAGCTTAACCCTCTTGTAACGATCCCGCTTGAGCGTTTTATGGAGCTTTGCGGAATACCGCTTACAAAGCCCTCTAAAGACAAAACCAGACGCAAAGTAAAAGAGGACTTAGAAACCCTCTACCATATCTCTATGGAGTGGACGGAGACGAGCGGACGCAAAACAAAGGACTTTGCTAAAATGCGTGTATGCGACAAGATAGCTCTTGTTAGAGGAAACATTATCTTTTCTTTCTCTATGGATATGGCGAGATACCTTACTAACGCCTATCTTATGCAGTACCCTATAGAACTGCTGAAAGTGGACGAGCGTAACCCTAACAGCTATCACATTGGAAAGAAGCTACTGCTCCATAACAGCATAGACAACAACAGACGCAAGGGAACAGCTAACATATTGAGCGTAAAGAGCTTGTTAGAAGTATGCCCAGACATACCCACTTATGAACAAGTTTTAGCTACAGGCAGACAGTTAGACCAGCGTATAAAAGCACCTTTTGAGACCGCACTAAACAGCCTTAGCTCTTTTATAAGCTGGGAATACTGCAACTCTAAAGGCGTACCGCTTACAGATGATCAGCTACAAGCAACGGACTACAGCACCTTTATAAAGCTCTATATAAAGTTTGATGTTCTGGGCGTACCAGATCAAACAGCCAGACTTGAAGCCAGAGCTGAGGAAGCAAAAGCCAGAGCCGATAAGAAGAAGCGGACAAGCACAAAGAAAAAGACGGATAAACCCGCCTAACAACGGCAGAGGGGGAGCGGGAGCTTATAACTCCCCGCTTCCTCTTTGTTTTATCTTAGCGAGCAGACTTTTCTTACTCCAGCAAGGGCGAAAAGTGGCACGATAGGAGACCTATAACCCTCTCGCAGAATGGAACAAAAGTAGTACAAAAGTGGTACAAAAAACAGCTTATTTTTAACGGAGCAAGCACAGCAAGAGAGTACCCACTTGCTAAAACCCGCTCCAGATAACAGGGCTATAACAGGACAAAAGCATACTGTTTTGTGAGCCTATATTTTGCTGTCTCCCTCTCGATAATGCCACTAAATAAAGGATTTTGAGCGGGACAGGACGCACAAACCCGCCACAAAGAGACCACAAAAAAGCATACTGTTCTATGAGCAAAAGCATACTGTTCTATGAGCAAAAGCATACT
>ERZ894209.766-NODE-766-length-14075-cov-15.298074_pt1 | contig 14075 bp, 9 predicted proteins | sample MGYA00380288_ERZ894209 | MGnify/ENA primary metagenome ERZ894209 (study PRJEB32331, sample SAMN06328482) | human gut metagenome | biome: human gut microbiome; feature: stool | host: Homo sapiens | collected 2013-12-13 ... | reverse complement strand
TCACAAAACACCTGCTGCTCTCTGATTTCATAAAGTCTACATTTTTTCAAGTCACCTGCTTCTGAAAAATGTGCTGAAAAGAAACCGTTTTCTTTACTTTCCCAGATTATTTTTTTCTCTGCCAAAATTGCTTTTTCTCCGGCTGCGGATCCTTTTGCCACTGTCAAAAGAACGTAATCCCCAGGCTTTGGTAAATCTTTTAATATCTCAAATACATTTTCCATCAAATCTCATCTACCCTACTACATATTTATTCAGTCTGTCAAATGCTTCTTTTAATACGGTTCCATCCTGAAACGGATCGGAATCTTCCGGCATTTCATCTCTCGCATGACATTTTCTTTTATCCCCATCACATTTTCTCTGCCATGCAATACTTTTATTGTAACAAATTTTTCCGCCAAATGAAATAAGAAGGTGCAGCTCTTTTTGTCTGCACCTTCCCTTTTCCTTTATTTTGTGATCTGATTTTAAAAATACTTTGCATTCAGCTTTTTGACTGTCCATGCAAACCATACCAGTACTGCAAGTACCAGCACTAACATCACCCAGAATAATTTTCCTGTACTCTGCACGTAAGTATTATACAGATCTTCTGCGCCGTACAGAATCAGCACTACCGCAAGCACAAGAAGCTTCGGTCCTGCTGCTGCCCTGTATGCTTCCTTATCCTTACACTTCTTTATATTCGTATCTTTTGGTACAAGAATTGATGTATTGATGATTCCTTTGAATTTAAGCTGAAACCATGCATACAGGCTATACAATCCCGCCCCAATACCAATGATACCGAAAATTCCTTCCATTCCGTTCATTCTTTTGCCTTCTCCTGTCTATTTTACGCCAAGAATATTCTTAACGGTCTGCTCCATCTGATCCACATCACATTCCGTATTGTGACGGATCTGGGCATTCATGATCTCTTTGATGGCATTCGGAATCTCTGTACCGGATACTTTCTGAAGCTCCTCGATCAGTTTGAAATCATCCTGTCCTTTATACTTCGGATCGATCGCTGACATAACGCTTCCTGCAAATTTGTATGGACTTGCTGTAGATGCGATTACTGTCTTTCTGTCATCTTTACTGTCTTCTCTGTAAGCTTTATACACCGTTGCAGCTACCGCCGTATGGGTATCCATTACATAACCGGTATCTTCGTATATATCATGGATTGTCTTTGCGACCTGCTCTTCTGTCGCATATCCTGCCGCAAAATCAGCCAGGTTTGCTTTCATCTCACCTGTAATCGCGTAACTTCCCTTTGTCTTCAGCTCAGTCATAAGATCCGTATCTTTTCTTGCATCTTCTCCTGAGATCTTGTAGATCAGACGCTCTAAGTTGCTGGAGATCAGAATATCCATGGACGGAGATGTTGTAAGAACAAATTCTCGGTTACGGTCATAAGTTCCTGTCTGGAAGAAGTCATAGAGAACTTTGTTCTCATTGGATGCACAGATCAGCTTTGCAATCGGGATTCCCATATTCTTTGCGTAGTATGCAGCCAGAATATTTCCAAAGTTACCGGTCGGTACAACTACATTGATCTCTTCATCTTCCGCAATCTCTTCATTCTGAAGAAGCTTCGCATAAGCATATACATAATATACAACCTGCGGAACCAGACGTCCGATATTGATGGAGTTGGCAGATGAGAACTGGTAGCCTGCTTCATTTAACTCTTTTTCCAGCTCTTTGTTCTCGAACATCGCCTTCACACCGCTCTGTGCATTGTCAAAGTTACCGTGGATCGCAACAACAGAAGTATTGTCTCCTTTCTGTGTTACCATCTGCAGCTCCTGTACGCGGCTGACTCCGTTCTTCGGATAGAATACGATGATCTTGGTTCCTTCTACATCTGTAAATCCTGCAAGTGCAGCTTTTCCTGTATCCCCGGATGTTGCAGTCAAAATGACGATCTCATTCTTCACCTGATTCTTCTTTGCAGAAGTAGTCAGAAGGTGCGGAAGAATGGAAAGTGCCATATCTTTGAATGCGATCGTTGCTCCGTGGAACAGTTCCAGATAATAAGCATCCTCCACCTTCGCAAGCGGTGCAATCTCTTCGGTATCAAACTTACTGTCGTAAGCCTTTGCGATACAGCTCTTCAGCTCTTCTTCTGTAAAGTCTGTCAGGAATTCCTTCATAACTGTATATGCGATCTCCTGATAGGTCATCTCTTTGAGCTCACCAAGCGACACCGGAAGCTTCGGAATCGAAACCGGTACAAATAATCCGCCGTCATCTGCCAGCCCTTTTAAGATTGCCTGGGAAGCTGTTACTGTCTTTTCTGCATCTCTTGTACTCTTATAAAGTAAATTCATGGTTCTCCACCCTTCTTATTCTTTCTGATTCACTTCAGCAATCTGCTAAAGTATTTTCCTATTTAGCGATTATAGCATAAGAACCTTTCAAGTGCAATGCCATCCTTATCTGCGTTTCCACATTCGTCCCCACATCCGGCTCAGAAGAAAACACAGGAGCAGTGCCCCGGTCAGAATAACACCGATCAGAAATACCAGAATCTTTACATAAGATCCATCTCCTGTTGCAACCGTCTTTGCTTTCTCAGTTTCCTTTGGCTTTTCCGGACTTTCCGGTTTTTCCTCTTCTGCCGGCTTTTCCTTTTTATAGGTTACACTCTGTCCTTCGTCCTCCAGATCTGCGTGCACTGCAACCAGCTTCTCTTCCAGATACACTTCCTCAAATACAACAACCTGTTCTCCGTTAAGCTTCGTTGCATCAAACGTAAATTCCATCTGAAGTTCTCCGGAATCTGTATCCGGGATCAGCTTTTTCTCTGCGGTCACTTCTTTTCCATCCTGAAGAACCGGCTTTTTGGTCCCCTTATCCATTAATGTGCCTTTAACTACATATTCTTTTCCAATCTCCAGATTTTTCCATTTTACCCGATCTATGACCGTTACCTGTTCTGTCCGTTTCCCGTTATGCGTTCCCGTTTCCCGGTCAAATGCTCTTGTCCCGATCTCCGGTACGGGATATTCATCATTTGTCAGTGTCCCCAGATCAATTACTCGCATTTCCTTTGTTACTTCCACCTCAAACGCAGGAATCAGCATCCGGTCTTCATTATTTTTACAAGACAGTTCTTCCACCAGATACGTTCCATAAGGAAGCGCTCCTCTTGTATTATCCGGAGTTCCTTCCCCAAACCAGATCCCATCTTCACTTGTTTCCCCCTTATTCGTGTTGACCGTATGCAGATTCCAGTACGCACCGGTCGAAGCCTCCCCGTTTTTGTCTGTCCGGATCACATGGCTCTCCCCAGTTGCCTGCGATGTGATCCGAAATGGGATATCCGCCAGTCTTTTCAAGGTTTTATCTGCCGCTTTCACCAGCTTTAAGTCCCCACGGATGAGCTTTTCCTTTATTTCCACTGGATTCCATATTTTCAGGGCTTTATAGCTTCCATTTTGCTCCGTTCCAGTCCTGATACAATGTGTAACGGTGTCCACCAGATACCCTTCCGGCGCATGCATCTCCCATACCGTAATCGTTCCAAGCGGAAGCTCGTTGTTTTCAAAAAACGGATCTCCGCTGATCAGGTGCGCCTCATCCATCCGGACCACACCATCCTCATCCGACTTCAGCTTCCAACTCCTGAGCGGCACCTTCACACCGATCTCATTTTGATTGTCAAAAATGCTATCAAAAAATACCACATGAAATTCTGCTCCCGCAAGAGAAAGTCCTGCCTGCGCCTGCCCTTTCCCTGTTTCCGCATCCTGCTTCCGGATCAGGATTTCCACCTTTGTCTTTTCCGGTTCATCCTGACACTCATAGGTCACGGTCTGTCCGGCATTCACCGTGATCTGCCGCAGCTTTGTGTCCAGTACATAGCCTTTCGGTGCTTTAGTCTCTTTGATGTCATAGGAACCCTCCGGCAGATTTTCTGCCTTCCCATATCCTTTCTTGTCTGTCCGGATTACGCAGACTGCCTCGGATGTCCCACTTTTACAGACGGTATACTCTGCCCCTTCCAGTGAGTAGAGCTGATTATCAGCCGTAATCTCTGACCTTGCAGAGCTCTTCATGATCTCCAGGCTTCCGTTATGGGTTGTCTTAAAAAGATATATCGTTGATCTGGATTTTGCCACAAGCTGTGAAATCTGATTACCACTCGACGGGATAGATGCCGAATGCCAGAACCGGTTATCGTTGCTATTATCTCCCCAGAAAAATCCGATATGGCAGTCTGCATCTTCTTCCTCCCAGGAAACCGGCTCAAAATAGATCACATCTCCTTTTTGCGCTTTTCCGCCCGCAAGCAGCTCCTCAATGGTGTTGTAATGATAGGATTCCACGGCATTGTCTGTCATCCAATGAAACCAGTTGCTCGCATTGACCTTGCCGCCACGGAGACTTCCTTTGTCAATTCCTGACAGATCCGCTCCACATTTTTCCAGAACATAAGCGACAAACCCGGTACAGTTCATTGCCCCATTTCCACCGTAGGCTCCGTTCGGACGCATGCAGTTCTCTGCTGTCAGAGGATATCCGCTGTAAGGCGTTCCCAGATAATAACCGTCCTTTTCGTGTTTTTTTAACTCCTCAAGCACTTTTCCCGGCTCTGCTCCTAATTTTTCATCAAGTTTTACAATCGTTTCTTTCTTTGCGATTCTCTCTGCTGAGTTTGCAGATACGACAGGCATACTGCTGCCCGACAATGATACTACCGCCAGAATCACACTTAGTATTCCGGCAAAATGATTCTTCATATATTTCATAAAAGTTTCTCCTTCTGCCTTTTCAGGTCAGAAAAGAGAATATAAAAGACGAGTACCCTTACTATAAATGAAGAGTACCCGCTTGTCAATAGTATTTTATTGTTGATCTGCCTCCAGAACGATCACACTTCTCGGTCCCACAAGAATTCTTTCCTCCGAAATCCGTACCGGATTCTGATAAATTTCCTGCTTTTTATCTCCAGTATTTGCCGCCACATGCCAACTATATCCGCCCGGAAGTTGTGGAAGTTCTACCCAGACACCTTCCCAGTATGGATTCATCAGAAGATACACACAGTCTTCTTTTGCCATTTTGTTATCATATCCGGCAAACATGACTGCCGCCGTCCGGATCTCCGGTCTGGAAAAATCCAGTTTCCACGGCACTTCACCGTGAAAGCTGATCTCCGGAAATCCAAGACTGCTCGCCCCTGCATCTCCTGTGATCGACGGATGCCGTTTCCGAAATGCCGTCATATAAGCACAAAAATCAAATACATCCTGAAACTTTTCTTTTCTTGTCCAGTCCAGCCAGGAAATCTCGTTATCCTGACAGTAGGCATTATTATTCCCGAACTGAGTATTGCCAAACTCATCACCTGCAAGGAACATCGGTGTCCCTCTGCTGCAAAGCAGGACCGCAAAAGCATTTTTCATCATCCGGTGGCGCAGTTCAACAACCATCACCTGATCAGTGTCCCCCTCTGCCCCACAGTTCCAGCTCCGGTTATCGTCACTTCCATCAAGATTTCCCCATCCATTAGCCTCATTATGCTTCTGGTTATACGAATAAAGATCATACAGGGTAAATCCATCATGGCAGGTCAGGAAATTCACAGAAGCATGTTTTCCGCGGATTCTGGTATCATAGATGTCCGGAGAACCGGCAATTCTCTGAAGCGCTGCTCCTGCTGCCCAAAGTCCCCCTTTTAAATATTCCCGCACGTCATCCCGGTATCTTCCGTTCCATTCTGACCATCTGCGGAATGCCGGAAAACTTCCGACCTGATAAAGTCCGCCGGCATCCCACGCCTCCGCGATCAGCTTTGTGTCTGCAAGCAGCGAATCATAGGCAAGATTCTTTACGAGTGGTGGATTTTCCATCGGTGACCCATCCTCATTTCTTCCCAGGATCGAGGCAAGATCAAACCGGAAGCCGTCCACCCGGTACTCTGCCACCCAGTATCGCAGACAATCCTGGATCATTTTGATCACCACCGGATGATTACAATTCACAGTATTTCCACAGCCACTGAAATTATAATATTTTCCATCGGGTGTCAACATATAATAAATCTGATTGTCAAATCCTTTAAACGAAATAAACGGTCCGCATTCATTTCCTTCTGCCGTATGATTAAACACCACATCCAGGATTACTTCAATCTGGTTATCATGCAATTCCCGGATCAGTTCTTTTAATTCTACTCCTTCCCGGTTGTATTCCGTTGATGCTGCATAGCTCGTATTCGGCGCAAAAAAGCTGACTGTATTATACCCCCAGTAATCAATCAGTTTCTTTCCATCAACCTCACGGCTCCCCTGCAGTTCATCAAATTCAAAGATCGGCATTAGCTCCACCGCATTAATCCCCAGTGTTTTCAGATAAGGAATTTTTTCTTTGATTCCGGCAAAGGTTCCAGGATGACGGACACTTTTGTCCATCTTCGTGAATCCCCTGACATGCATCTCATAGATGATCAGTTTTTCCATCGGGATCTTATCTGGCTTTTCACTGCCCCAGAAGAAATTATTCCGGACTACTCTGGCACGATATCCCCCTGTATTTAGTGCTTTTCCCCATACACTCTGCCCGGTAACTGCCTTTGCATACGGATCCAGTAAAATATGCTTTTTATCAAATAGCAGACCTTCCTTTGGTTTCCACGGTCCGTCCAGCCTGTACGCATATTCAAATTCTTCAATATCCAGTCCGAATACCATCATGGAAAATACATCACCGATCCGGCAGTTTTCCGGGAATGGGATCACCGCATAAGGTTCCGGTTCCTTTCTGTGAAACAGAAGAAGTTCACATGTCACAGCCCCTTTTGAATGCACTGTAAAATTAACTGCCGACTGAAATGCAGTCGCACCCTCATCACGATACAGTCCGGGACAGATTTCAAATCCATTTACATTTTCTGTCGGAACCCATCTTGGCATCATTTCTTCCAGCATTTTACCAGCTCCTTCCATGTCATGTTTTCAGTATAGCACATTTTTCCGTTTACACACCTTTCCTTTCTGTATATAATATAAAGGATTACATATTTTTTTGCAGCAGACTCAAGGAGGTTTTTTATGACTGCACAGCATCTATATTATTTATTTCAGTGCTTCTTTATATATGCCTTTTTAGGCTGGTGTACAGAAGTTGCGTTTGCCGCTTTTAAAGAACGTCGTTTTGTCAACCGTGGATTCTTAAATGGCCCGATCTGTCCGGTATACGGTTTCGGCGTGGTTGCAGTCATTCATTTTCTGACACCGCTTCGTTCCAACCTGCTCCTGCTATATCTCGGAAGTGCTATTCTTGTTACTGCAATCGAATGGCTGACCGGGTTCATTCTCGAAAAGGTTTTCCATAACAAATGGTGGGATTATTCTAATATGCCGCTCAATCTGAATGGATATGTGTGCCTTTTGTTTTCTCTGATCTGGGGAGTGTTCTGTGTTTTCATCGTAGATGTATTCCATCCACTGATTGACACACTGCTCTCACACATTCCTTTCCTTGTCGGTATCATTCTTGTATGTATTCTGGTGATTGCCGGACTTGCCGATCTCTATGTAACAGCATCCGGTATCCTGAAGCTCAATAAACGTCTTGAAAAAATGCAGGCCATTGCAGACGAACTTCATCAGATTTCCGACAAGCTTGGTGAATCAATCTACAAGCGTACCATTACAGCTATGGAAAAACAGGAAGAGTTCAAAGATACTGTATCTGAGAAGCAGGAAGAATTTAAATCTGCTATTTCCGAAAAACAGGAAGCAATTTCAGACACCCTTGCCGATGTTTCTGACGAAGTAAAAGAACGGATTGCTCTTCTTCGCAGAAGCTACCTGGAAAATGTCAAAGCAACTTCTCATATGCAGAAGCGTATCATGAAAGCTTTCCCGAAAATGCAGAGCCGCAACTACAAAGAATCCTTTGAAGATCTTAGAAACAAACTGAAGGAAATGTCTCTCAAAAAATAACAGGCTGTAAAAAATCCATCTGGTTTTCTTTTAAAAAAAGAAATCAGATGGATTTTTTATCTTTAAAATTATGATGTGAGTATCAAAAGTAAATTTTGCCACTCACTAATGTTTCCTCTTGATCTTGTCCAGATACGGAATCTCGATTGGATCGATTGCATCAAGTGGCTGTTCTTTATTGATCTTCTTTTTGCGTGTGTGCTTTTTCAGAAGTGCACCACCCCGGTTATAAAACCAGAAAGAAAAGATCAGAAGTTTATTGAATTTTCCAATTTTGTCTTTTGTCGTCTTCGTGTAATACTCCCCACCGGACTGGATCTCTCCTTTTTCCCTGATCTGCCGGATCAGATCCAGCTCTGTCTCAATCCGTACCGGAAATTCCGTATACCCCATGCCGACGCAGTCCAGCTTATGCGCATCACTTCCTCCGGTTCCCGGTTTTCCATATTTTTCAGCAAGATACTTCGCCCCTTCATTGGACTGTGGTGGCTCACATGCATTGAAAGTCTCTATAAAATCAAATTTTTCAATCAACTCCGGAGATTTCTGCCATCTTTTCGTATTCGTAAAACTCAGATACTTTTCCCCACACGGATGTGCCGGTCCACAGATTCCTCCATTGTGATGCACAAAATCAATCAGCAGCGAAAGCGGAAGCCCTCTCAGCTCCAGAAGGCGCATCTTTACTCCCTGTGGCATAATGATCAGAATGTGCCCCGCATCCAGTGTATCATACTCTATTCCTTTCAATACGACAAAATCTTTGTATTTTCTCCCTTTGATCGTATTCTTCCAGTGCCGATATCCATTATAGGTGTCATGATCTGTAACCAGCATTCCGCCAATGCCTTTAGACTGCAGCTTTTTAATAAATTCTTCAATCGGCACTTTGCTGTCAATTGATCCTTCTCTTACATGACAATGCATATCTATCTTCATATTTTCATCTCCAGATCTTATATCGTTGATACTATTTTTATTATACCTCTTTTTTTATAACGCTGCAAGAAATACCGGTTTCTTCCAGCCATTCCTGATCAGATACAAAAGAGGATGTATCACATTCTGATACATCCTCTCATCCATCTTATCTATTCTTCATCCTCGTCATCATCATCATCCAGATCGATCAGCATGGTTCTTGCCATCTCTATTTCTTCTTCTTTTGATGTTTCTTTCTTGATCGCATTTGCTCTTCGAACCTGCTTCTTGTTAATCTCACTTGACTTCATGATAAACTGAATCACGATTCCGATAAATGTAATCCCAATCGAAATGATCCACATGAAAATCACATTTTTCAGACCTGCCAGATCATAGATCATCATTCCTGCTCCAAAACCGCCTGCTAATGCCGTCGCAATAATCACAAACGGTTCAAACCAGATCATCGCAAGGATTGCGAAAATCAGTCCGACTGCTCCGCAGACTGCCAGCATGATCCAGTTTCCCGCATTTGTAATCGCAAGCACTGTGCCAGCCATTCCCAGAAAGCATACCCAGAAAGCTCCGAATTTCTTAAATACACTGTTCAGTATTGCAAAAACCAAACCCGCAACTCCGGCTGCGATCAGTACCGGAACAACTTCCAGTCCCATAAGATATGTCACGGCAAATCCAAGCAATGCCCCTGCAACAAATCCAATCACTGCATTCCAGACACGGATCAGCTTCAAACCTAAAATTCCAATGAAAACTGATATAACAATTGATACCGCCGAAACAATCACGGCTTCTTTTCCTGCTATAAATACCGCACTGTTTCCCATGATATCCTTCAATACTATACCTATTGATTCCATCCTAATCTCTCCTCCTGTCGTACTTTCCTGTTGTTAAGTCAGACGCTTATTTTGATGAAGAGTCTGAAGATGTATCTGTATCTTCGGTCGTGCTCTTAACCGTTACGCCCTGATCAGCAAAACTGATCGTATTCCATACTTTTTTATGTACTTTAATATCCGTTTTCTTTTTCCATTTCTTACAAATTGACTGATACTGGTCACTCTTTCTCTGTGATACAATGGACTCTTTCTTGGTATCCGTTGCATCACGGTCAAGAAGGCTGACTACTTTTGCAACATAATAGCCATTGTCTGCTTCGATCACGTCTGTTACTTCGCCTTCTTTTAACTTATCAGCAGCTTTGATCAGATCTTCGTTTGGCGATGTCGTATCCGAGTCAAATGTCAGATCGGTGGCTGATGCACCTACTGCTGTTGCAAATACAGAAAAATCTTCTGCCGAAGCCGCATCTTTCTGGAAATCTTCTGCTTTCTTTTTCACTTCTGCTTTTTCGTCATCTGACATATCTGTCGATTTTCCATCACTGCCCGTTGTCTTTGTAGAGAACAGCACATACTGCATTTTCTTCTGTGCTGCTTCCTCATCGGATACATTCGTATCTACATCCGCAGTCATGGCAGTTTCCATCTTCTTCTGAATTGTCAGAAGTTCCAGTACTTTCTTTACCGTCTTTTCATCGCCCGATACTGCATCTTTTGCAGAACTGTCATTGCTGTCAGTAAATTTCTTCGCAGCATCCTCGATGCTTTTTTCCTCATCATCACTTAGCGAAACTTTATAATCATCCTTGTGCTCATCCAGAATATACATTTCTTCCAGAGAATCCATGATTGAATCCTTATAATTCTCTTCGTAAGTCTTTCCGTCTGTAACTTCTTTTCCCCAAAAATCATCTCCCAGATAACTGCTATATGTTGTTTCAAACTGCGCCTGCTGATATCTTGCAAAAAAGTTCGCCACATCTGCAGTCACTTTCTCATCTCCGACTTCTACCACTGTATCCTGTCCGTTAAACTTGCTTCCACATCCGTTTAAAGATGCAATGCAGGCAACTGCCAGTATACAGGCAACCACTCTTTTTTTCATTTATAAAATTTCCTCCTTGATCTTCTCTCCATTGTACACACTTCTTCAATATGCACTCGTATAGTATATCTTTTTTTTACCTTACTGGCAATCTTTTTCATAAAAAATACACATTATTCTTCGACAAGTCCCTGTATATCTTCGACAATTTTTCCTGCATTTTCAAGAATCTGCTCTGCTTTTTCTTTTTTATTTTTCCGAAGTTTACAATAAATAAAATATGGATTTTCTGCATCTGTCTTAAATGTCAGTTCTCCCTTATATTTTGCCAGCAGTTCCGGAATCTTTGCTACATTTACCCTTGCCTTCTCATACATGGTAAATTTGTATTCATCGCCTTTTTGCTCTACCGAAATTACATAAGCCGCATGTGCTTTCGCCTTCAGCTGCGCGATCATCAGAAGCTGCTGCACCTTGCGTGGCGGATCGCCGAAACGGTCAATCAGTTCTTCTAGCATATCTTCCTGTTCTTCTTCTGTCTCAATTGCTGCGATCCGTTTATAGATATCCAGTTTCTGATACTCATTCGGAATATAAGATGCCGGAATATAAGCATCAATATTCAGATCCACGGTTGTCGCATAGGTTTCTTCCGGGATTTCTCCCTTCAGGTGACGGACTGCCTCACTTAACATCTTACAGTAAAGATCGTATCCCACTGCATCCATATGTCCATGCTGTTCCTCCCCAAGCAGGTTTCCTGCCCCACGGATTTCCAGATCCCGCATGGCGATTTTTACACCAGAGCCAAGATCTGTAAACTCACGAATTGCCGAAAGACGTTTTTCTGCAACCTCCCGGAGCATTTTGTCTCTTCTGTACAAAAGAAATGCATATGCCATACGGTTCGATCTTCCAACTCTTCCACGTAGCTGATAAAGCTGGGAGAGCCCCATCCGATCTGCATCATGGATGATCATGGTATTGGCATTGGAAATGTCAAGACCGGTCTCGATGATCGTCGTCGATACCAGAACATCAATTTCTCCATTGATGAAATCGTACATAATATCTTCTAACTTGTGTTCCCGCATCTGCCCGTGTGCATATGCCACATTTGCATCCGGCACAAGTTTCTGGATCTTCGCTGCCATTTCAGCTATATCCTGGACACGGTTATAGACATAGTACACCTGTCCCTGGCGGGAAATTTCTCTTTCGATTGCCTCCCGGACCATCTCATCATTCTCCTCCATCACATAGGTCTGGATCGGCATCCGGTCAACTGGTGCTTCTTCCAGCACACTCATGTCACGGATTCCGATCAGACTCATATGAAGCGTTCGGGGAATCGGTGTTGCCGTAAGTGTCAGAACATCAATATTTTCCTTCAGCTTTTTGATTTTTTCTTTATGCTGTACTCCAAAACGCTGTTCCTCATCAATGATCAGAAGTCCCAGATCTTTAAATGCCACATCCTTACTCAATACCCGGTGGGTTCCGATGATGATATCAACCTGTCCCTTTTTCAAATCTTCGATCGTTTTTTTCTGTTGTGCAGGTGTGCGGAAACGACATAACAGATCCACCCTTACCGGAAATTCTTTCATCCGTTGCACAAAAGTGTTGTAATGCTGCTGTGCAAGAATCGTAGTAGGGACCAGATAGACAACCTGCTTGTTCTCCTGCACTGCCTTGAATGCTGCCCGGATTGCAATCTCTGTCTTTCCAAATCCCACATCCCCACAGATCAGACGGTCCATGATCTTTGGGCTTTCCATATCCCGTTTTGTTGCCTCGATTGCAAGCTGTTGATCCTCCGTTTCCTCAAACGGAAACATTTCTTCAAATTCTTTCTGCCAGACCGTGTCCTTTTCATAGACAAATCCTTCTTTGGACTGCCGTACTGCATAGAGTTCCACCAGATCTTTGGCAATCTGCCAGACTGCTGTCTTTACCTTGCTCTTCGTGCGATGCCATTCCTGTCCTCCAAGTTTGTTAAGTTTCGGCTTTTTAGCATCTGCACTGGCATACTTCTGGATCTGGTCAAGCTGTGTCGCAAGAATATAAAGATTTCCACCATCAGCATACGAAATCTTCATATAATCCTTTGTCACCTTATCAACTTCTATCTTTTCAATTCCCCGGTAGATTCCAAGTCCATGATTCTCATGCACTACATAGTCTCCCGGTTTCAGATCCGAAAAGCTGCTTATTTTCTGTCCATCATAACTTTTTCGTTTCTTTTTCTTCTTTGTCTTTCCAAAAATATCTGACTCAGATATGACAATAAATTTAATCATCGGGTACTCGTATCCGACTTCTATATGCCCGTAGCATACCATGATCTCCCCTGGATTCACTTCTCGTTCCTGATCCTCACTGTAAAAACTGCTCAGATCATAATCACGTAGATCCTCTGCCAGACGTTTTGCCCTTGTTCTGGACCCAGAAATCAGAACCGCCCGGTATCCGTTCCTTTTCAGTCTTTTGAGATCCTGTGTCAGCATCTCAAAGCTGCTGTTATACGGGTTAACGCTTTTTGCCTGGATCCCAAACCGCTTTTTCACAAAAAATGGCTTACATTTCATTTCCAGAGCACACATCCCGATCATACAGAATTTGTTCAGAAATTTTATAATTTCATCAGTCGTAAAAAATTCCGGAGCTTCTTCCATTTCCCCGGTCCTTTCCATTTCTTCTGCACGGTTCTCTTTCGCTTTTTCCACTTCATTTTCTGCCAGACGCCCTTTTTCCAGAAGCCTTGCTGGTTCATCCAGGAACACCAGTGTGTCCTTCGGATCAAAGTAGTTGATAAAAGAAACTTTCCGGTCACTTCCCAGTCTGTCATCTGCCGGATAAATAACGATCTGTTCCAGATTCTCTACAGATCTCTGGCTGTCCACGTCAAAAGTCCGTATTGAATCCACTTCATCTCCCCAGAATTCAATACGGATCGGCAATTCCTCGGTAAGTGGGTAAATATCAATTATTCCACCACGAACTGCAAACTGCCCCGGACCATCCACCTGGGCTTCCCTGTCATATCCAAGTTTTATGATCTTCTCCTTCAGCGATTCAAATTCCAGCGCCTCCCCATTGGAAATGGTCAGAATGTCCCCTTTTATTTCTGCTTCCGATGGCAGTTCATCCATGAATCCGTCAATCGTTGTAATGACCGTAACCTGGCTTTTTGCCTCCATCATCATCTGCAAGGTTTCCATCCGCTGTTTGACCAGCTGTTTTCCGTGGATATCTGCCTGATAAAAAAGGAGATCCTTTGCCGGATAATAG
>ERZ894209.760-NODE-760-length-14171-cov-12.100949_pt1 | contig 14171 bp, 15 predicted proteins | sample MGYA00380288_ERZ894209 | MGnify/ENA primary metagenome ERZ894209 (study PRJEB32331, sample SAMN06328482) | human gut metagenome | biome: human gut microbiome; feature: stool | host: Homo sapiens | collected 2013-12-13 ... | reverse complement strand
GATATGGATGGAACGCTTCTTTGTGATGACCACAGAATCGCTCCGGATACGATCGCGGCAGTAAAGGAAGCGTGTGCGGCAGGCATCCGGTTTATGGTGGCGACAGGCAGAGGTTATGAAGGCGCTATGGCAGAGCTTGACGGAACAGGAATTGTTTGTGATTATATATTGGGAAGCGGAGCGGAAGTCAGAGATCCGCAGAGAAAAATTGTAAAAGAATGCGGCATCGGAATGGAGTTGTGCAGAGAGATCTGCGAAGAGGTGAAAGAATTTCCGATATCGATCGTATTTCTTACAAATGAAGGCGATTACCGTATCGGAACGGAAAAAGAAGTCGAAGAAAGTATTATAGCGGAGATGCAGCTTTTTCATGTAAATATGACCCGGGAAGAGGTCGTGAAAACAAGCGAATATCGCAGGGCGATAGAAAGTGTAAAGGTTGTTTCTGATTTTGAAGAGATTGAGAAAGCGGGTATCCCGGTGTTTAAACTATTTATGTTTTCACATGATCTTGAGTTAGTCCGCAGGGTGACAAAACATCTTGAAAAAAATCCTAAAATCGCAGTCGCTTCATCATTTGAATCAAATGTGGAGATCACGGATGCAAGAGCGCAGAAAGGTCCGATATTGAAGGAATATATCGAGTCGCTTGGATATACTATGGATGAGGTTATGGTTCTCGGAGACAGTTTGAATGATTATTCGATGATGTCAATGGATTTCGGAGCGACGGTAGCGATGGGAAATGCGGTTTCGGAATTGAAAAAAGCGGCAAAATATATTACGAAGTCAAATGATGAGCTTGGTGTTGCGTATGCCATTCGGGAACTGTTAAAAAAGCAGAAAAATAAATAAAAAGGGAAATTGGTTCAAGTATGAGATTGAGAAGTAAATTTGCTGTGAAATGCGCGAAAGCGACGAGCAGTCTGATCAAAAAGTTAAACCGTGGAAGCGGGGTGACGCTTCCGGGATATGTGGCGCGTCTGATCGATCCGAATATACTGAAGGAATTATCGGGTCAGGTTAGAAAAAAGACGATCGTCACAATGGGAACAAACGGAAAGACAACGACGAACGCGATTTTATGTAAGGCGTTAGAGCATGAAGGTCAGAAAGTGATTATTAACCGTACGGGCGCTAATATGTTAAACGGAATTATTTCGGCGTTTGTTCTTGCAACAGACAAGCATGGCAATCTGGATGCGGATTATGCATGCATAGAAGTAGATGAGATCGCATCTGTAGGGGTGCTGCCGAAAATAGAGCCAGACTGTGCGCTGCTGACAAATATTTCGCGAGATCAGCTTGATCGTTTCGGTGAAGTTGATATTACTTATAATAAATTGATGACAGCGGTGACAAGCGTTCCGAAGACAACGCTTATTATAAATTGTGATGACATTCTATCTTACTCTTTGGCGCAGGAAAGCAAAAATGCATTTGTCACATATGGTATCAGCGAGCAGATATTTGACGATGTTTCACGATCTGAAATACGGGAGAGCATTTTTTGCCGCAAATGCGGAAAGAAACTGGAATATCAGTTTTTCCATTATGGTCAGTTAGGGTTGTATCATTGTCCGAACTGCGGATGGAACAGACCAAATCCGGAATATACGGCTGAACATGTCGTAAGAGAAGATGAATTGTATTCATTTGATATGGACGGAATCCACTTTGATCCGCAGATAAGGACACCTTATAATATTTACAATACTCTGTCGGCGTATGCGGCTCTTAAAACGATGGGAGCGGGATATGAACATTTTAAAGAGATGATAGAGGCGTTTGATTATGGAAATAACAGAGAAAGTATTTTTAATATAAACGGTGCAAGAGTGCAGCTCCACCTTGCGAAAAATCCGATCGGTTTTCAGCAGAAAGTATCGCATGTACTCAGAGATCCGAATCCGAAAGATATTATCATTCAGATCAATGATACGTATCAGGATGGGGAAGACGTATCATGGCTTTGGGATGTGGATTTTCAGTATCTTGCGGAAAGTAACGCAAGAAAGATTATTACGGCGGGAACAAGGAAGTATGATATGGCGCTTCGGTTGAAATACGAAGATGTTTCTTGCGAATCTACAGACGATATGCGTGCATCGGTGCTTGAGTGTGTAGAGCAGGGCACGAAAAATCTTTATGTTATCGTGAACTACTCCGGATTGTATCAGACGAACCATATGCTGACTGAATTAGAGGGGAAAGGAGGTACGGAACGATGAAGAAACTTACAATCGGACATTTATATCCGGATCTCTTAAACTTATACGGTGACAGAGGAAATATACAGTGTTTTCGGAAACGTCTTGAATGGCGGGGGATGGAGGCAGAGGTGATTCCGTTTCTATCAGGTGAAAAAATTGATTTTTCTAAGTTGGATATCGTGCTCTTAGGCGGCGGATCTGACAGAGAGCAGGAACTTGTATGCGGTTTCCTAAAAGACATCAAAGATGATTTTAAAGCATATGTTGAAGACGGGGGAGTTGTCCTCGCTGTGTGCGGGGGATATCAGCTTCTCGGGAAATATTACAAGACAAATAAAAAGACGATAGAAGGTCTTTCGATTCTTGATATAACGACAGAATGGCAGCCGGAGAGACTGATCAGAAATATCGTGTTGAACAGTCCGCTTTTTGAACAGCCTGTAGTCGGATTTGAAAATCATGGAGGAAGGACATATATCGGTGATCACACTCCGTTCGGGAAAGTGTTTTACGGCTTGGGAAATACAGGAAAATCAGGTTATGAAGGCGTTATATATAAAAATGTGATCGCAACATATTTGCACGGACCTCTTCTTCCGAAAAATCCGCAGGTATGTGATTATCTTCTTGAAAAAGCGCTTCAAAGAAAATACGGTGAAGAAGTGAAGCTTGAGCCGCTGAAAGACGAGACGGAAAAGAAAGCAAACAGTTATATTGCCGACAGGTACAGCGATAAAAAATATGTGCTTCGGGAAACGGTAAAAAGACATACCTGATCCGGCTGCAGAGAGTGTGACAGAAAGACAGATTTTCCGGCAGGTGGAAGTTCTGGCGGGAACACTACGCTTGTTGCTGTAAATATAAAATAAAAGAAAGGAAGTATTTCTTATGGATGTAAGACGGATGAGAAATGAAGCGCTTGGCAAACGTGTTGTGAAAGCGCTTGAATCAAGAAATATGGAAGCTTATTATGCATCAACGAAAGAAGAAGCTGTTCAAAAAGCGCTGGAGCTGATGGAGGAGGGAAGCTCGGTTACAATGGGCGGCTCGATGTCGGTTCGGGAATCGGGACTTCTTGATGCGATCAATGCGGGAAATTATGAGTTTTATGACAGGGATCAGGCGGCGACACCCGAAGAACGTCAGGAGATTGCATTGAAAGCGTTTACATGCGACTGGTACCTCGGAAGTGTCAATGCTATGAGTGAGAACGGAGTATTTGTTAATATTGACGGAAATGCGAACCGTGTGGCGGCATATGCGTTCGGACCGAAAAACGTACTGCTTATCGTAGGAATGAATAAAGTGGTGAAGTCAGAAGAAGATGCGGTGCAAAGGGCGAGAAACGAAGCTGCGCCGATCAATTCACAGAGATTCGGACTTGAGACTCCATGCGTAAAAAACGGAAGCTGTTTTGACTGCAAGAGTTCAGACTGCATCTGCTGTCAGGTCTTGGTCACAAGATTCAGCAGAATTCCGAAGCGGTTTAAAATAATTTTTGTAGACGATGTTTTGGGATTTTAGGAGAGGAAATTACCTATGGACAGAAATGAAAGAAATACAATGGATCAAAACGCGCGAAAACGTACGGTGCGAAGAGAAGGGAATGCTGAGGGAAGCGCGCGGGCAAATGAAGGTCTGGGAAGAAGACCGTCGGGAAACGGCGCTCCCGCCTCAGCAGGAAGACCGTCAGGAAAAAGCAGTTCGGCATCTGTACGAAGAACATCGGAAAGCGGCGATCCGACCAGAAGAACAACGCCGGGCGGAACGGTTACTCCGATGAGACGAGAGTCGGGAAGTGTGAGGAAACCGTCTGAACAGGCAGGGCGTGCGCAAGGAAGTCTGCGAAAGGAACATTCTGAAACAGGAAGAACGCGGGATGCAGCGGGAGCGCCGACAGATCCGTCCTTAAGAAGAGCGTCAGGGAAAGCGGGAGCGCCGACAGATCCGTCCGCAAGAAGAACGGCAGGGAAAGCGGGAACGCCGACAGATCCGTCCGCAAGAAGAACAGCGGGGAAAGCGGGAACGCCGGCAGATCCGTCCTTAAGAAGAGCGGCGGGAAAGGCTCAGGGAAATCCTGCAGAACAGAAGCCGGTCAGATCGGCAGATGGAATTGTCAGAAAGCAAGGCGGTCATCCGAACGGAAAATCAAAGGCGATGTCAAAAAAGAAAAAGAAACAAAAACGGGCAGCATTTAATTTTGCTTCCGGAGGAGTGCTTATTATAGCGGCGTGCGTGTTTATTTTTTCGTTGTATCAGCTTATCACGATGCTGATTCCGTATTACTCCGGCGGGGAAGAGTACGATAAGATTAAAAACATTGCCATTACGGCGGATGAAGAAGGGAAAGGTTTTACTGTTGATTTTGACGCTTTGCTGAAAGAAAACGAAGACACGGTTGCATGGATTCGCTTTGATGAGCCGGCGGTGATCAATTATCCCGTTGTAAAGAGCGCGGATAATAATGAGTATCTGACAAAGACGTTTACGGCAAATGACAATAAGCTTGGTGCGATTTTTGTAGATATGAGAAACAGTAATGATTTTTCAGACAAAAACACGTTTATCTACGGTCATCATCTTAACGTCGGAGGAGAAATGTTTTCGGAGCTTCTTAAATACGAAAATGAATCTTTCTGTAAGAAGCATCCAAACTTCTACATATATACACCGGATGGAAAGGTTAGAACATATAAGGTGTTCTCAGCTGGAGTTGTGAAAGATACGGCGGATAATTATAAGCTTGATTATGCTACGGATGCGGATTATGAGGCGTATTTGAAGCTTTGCGAGGAATCCTCGAATTATAAGGTAGAAGACGTGGAATTGACGGCGCAGTCGCAGATTGTCAGTCTGTCAACGTGTACAAATGTCCGCGATGACGAACGTTTTCTTGTACAGGGAGTTCTGACTGCGGTAGATTGATGACGAAGAAAGGAAATTATATGGCAGACAGATTTGATATAGGCGATATCATTACGATGAAGAAGCCTCATCCGTGCGGGAGCAAGGAGTGGGAAGTGCTTCGGGTCGGAGCTGATTTCAGATTGAAGTGCGTAGGCTGCGGACATCAGATCATGGTTGCCCGCAAATTAGTCGAAAAAAACACGAGACAAATCGTAAAAAGGACTTGAAACTAAAAAAGACTTATGGTATCATCAATAATTGTGACATACTGTCGGATTGAAACCGATATGTATCATAATTCCTTGTTCCTGTAATGAAAACAGGAGCCAGAGACCATAAGGAGGTATAAGAACATGAATAAGTATGAATTAGCTGTTGTTGTGAGCGCAAAACTCGAAGACGAAGCAAGAGCGAACGTAATCGAGAAAGTGAAAGCTCTTATCACACGTTTCGGCGGTAACGTAACAGACGTGGATGAGTGGGGCAAAAGAAGATTCGCTTATGAAATCCAGAAAATGACAGAAGGATTTTACTACTTCGTACACTTCGAAGCTGAAAGTACAGTTCCGGGAGAAGTGGAGCAGCGTATCCGCATCATGGACAACGTACTCAGATATTTATGCGTGAAACAGGAAGCATAAGCGGAAAGAGGTATATATGAATAAGGCAGTTTTAGTGGGACGGTTGACTAGAGATCCTGAAGTCAGATATTCACAGGGAGATAATACAACGGCAGTTGCAAGATATACAGTTGCCGTTGACCGTAGATTTAAAAGAGACGGCGAACCGACAGCGGATTTTATTCCGTGCGTTGTATTCGGCCGCTCGGCAGAGTTTGCGGAAAAATATTTTCGTCAGGGCATGCGGGTTTCTGTTTCCGGTCGTATTCAGACAGGAAGCTACACGAATAAAGACGGTATGAAAGTATACACAACAGAAGTGATCGTGGAAGAGCAGGAGTTCGCAGAGAGCAGAGCAGAGAGCGAAGCCAACAGAGGTATGTATCAGCAGTCTGCACCGAGTCCGGCGCCGAGCGCTCCGGCAGGAGACGGATTTATGAATATCCCGGATGGTATTGATGAGGAGCTGCCGTTCAATTAGGAAAGGAGAATCATCATGGCTTACGAAAAGGGAAGCAGACCGGAAGGCGGATTTAAGAGAAGAGGTCCGGCTCGCAGAAGAAAAAAAGTCTGCGTATTCTGTGGAAAAGAAAATAACGAGATCGATTACAAGGATGTAGCAAAATTAAAGAAATATGTTTCTGAAAGAGGAAAAATTCTTCCGAGAAGAATCACAGGAAACTGTGCAAAACATCAGAGAGCTCTTACAGTAGCAATCAAAAGAGCAAGACATATCGCTTTGATGCCATACGTTCAGGACTAATCAAGAATATAAGGCTGATTCTTAGGGGAAACTCTTTGAGTCAGCCTTTTTTGTAACAGTCAATTACTTTTTGGGGAAGTCGCCTGGGATTTTCCTTTTCTATTTATAATATAGCGTATAGGTAGGGAATTAAGGTTTTTGATACTAAAATAATAGGTGATTGCAATAATTTGAAGAAAAAAGTATAGTAGAATAAAATTCAAAAAGATGTTATAATAAGACATTGTAGCGAAACAAAGTTTTTTGGTAATCTAATGATGCACATTGCATGTGCCCTAAAGGGTGCGGATGAGGTAGTATCACTATGAAAAAGAAGAAAATGCGCTTAAAAGGAAAACTCAGGCTGTATATGAACTGGCCGCTTATCATGACGTTTTTACTCGTTGCGATGAATATATGGGTTTTAATGGTAGACCGGAAAGCAGCGTTTATCATGTTTATGTTTATCCTGATTTATCTGGCGATTGCGGGAGGATTGTATTTTTATAACAGATCGCTTATTTTAGCGGATTTGATTCAATTTTCCACGCAGTATAAGGGGATTGAAAATACGCTGTTAAAGGAACTTGCGGTTCCTTATGCGATCGCTCTTGAGGATGGACGTATTCTTTGGAAAAATGATGCGTTTTCAAAATTAACGCAAAGTTCAAGAAAAGAAAAATATCTGTACAGGATGATACCGGCTCTTACGACAAGTGTTTTTCCTAAAGACGACATGGAACATGTTGAGATGGAGGTGGAGTACTGTGACAGACACTATCAGGCAGAATTGCGCAGAGTATCGCTTCACGGCTTCAGCGACAAGGAAAAATTGTTACAGATTCCCGAGGAAGAGGAGTTTTTCGTAGCGGTATCCATGCAGGATGTAACAGAATTGAATGCGTATATCCGCGAAAATGAAGAGCAGCGGATGATCGCAGGGCTGATCTACATCGATAATTACGACGAGGTGATGGAGAGCGTTGAAGAGGTACGACAGTCGCTTCTGGTTGCTCTGATCGATCGAAAGATCAATAAATATATCGGCGATGTGGACGGTATTGTAAAGAAAATGGAGAAGGACAAATATTTTATTGTTCTTCGCAAATCTGCTTACAAAAAAATAGCGGAAGACCGTTTTTCGCTTCTTGAAGAAGTAAAGCAGGTTAATATCGGAAATGCCCGCTCGGCAACGTTAAGTATCGGACTTGGTCTGAATACGGCGACATATGCGCTTAGTTACCAGTATGCGCGTGTGGCGATCGACCTTGCCCTTGCGCGCGGAGGCGATCAGGCGGTGATAAAAGACTGCAGCGGAATCACTTATTTTGGCGGTAAGAAAGAACAGACTGCTAAAAACACCCGTGTAAAAGCCCGTGTAAAAGCAGAGGCTTTAAGAGAGTTTATCGTGACGAAAGACAGAGTTCTTGTCATGGGTCATAAGATTGCGGATCCGGATTCGTTCGGCGCTTGTATGGGAATTTACAGAGCGGCGGTCAGCCTTGAGAAGAAAGCTCATATTATCGTGAATACGGTGACAGAGTCGGTTCGGCCGCTTTATAATGAGATTGTGGAAAGTCCGGCGTATGAGGATGATATCTTTCTGACTTCAGATGAAGCTATGGATTATATTACGGATAATACGATGGTGATCGTAGTCGATACAAATAAGCCGCAGATGACAGAATGTCCCGAACTTTTGAGGCGTTCCAGAATGACTGCCGTTTTAGATCATCACCGTCAGAGCAGTACGGTAATCGCAAATGCAGTCTTATCTTATGTAGAACCGTATTCTTCATCTACATGTGAAATGGTAGCCGAAGTGCTTCAATATATCTCTGACAGTATCAAAATCCCGGCTGTCGAGGCGGAGTGCATGTACGCGGGAATTATGATCGACACAAGGAACTTTATGAACAGGACGGGAGTGCGTACGTTTGAAGCGGCGGCATTCCTTCGCCGTTGCGGTGCGGATATCACCCGGGTAAGAAAGATGTTCAGGGACGATATGGAATCATACAGAGCGAAAGCAGAGGCGATGAGGGAGGCTGAGGTTTATAAGAATCAGTTTGCGATCGCAGTCTGCCCGGGCGATATTGAAAGTCCGACGGTTCTTGCGGCGCAGACCGCAAACGAGCTTCTTGATATCAGTGGGATCAACGCGTCGTTTGTATTGACGGTTTATCAGGAAAAGATTTATATGAGTGCGCGTTCAATCGACGAGGTAAACGTGCAGATTATTGCCGAAAAGCTGGGAGGCGGAGGTCATATTAATTCTGCGGGAGCGCAGTTTGACCATACGAATATGGAAGAGGCGATCAGCACATTGAAAGAAACGATAGACGATATGATTGAGAAAGGAGATATATAGATGAAAGTTATTTTATTGGAAAATGTAAAATCTCTCGGGAAAAAAGGGGAGATCGTTAATGTGAACGACGGATACGCAAGGAATTTTATCTTGCCGAAAAAAACTGGGCGTGGAAGCAACGGGAAAAAATCTGAATGATCTGAAACTTCAGAAAAATAACGAGAAAAAAGTGGCTCAGGAAAATCTTGACGCTGCGAAAGAACTTGCAGCGGAATTATCGGCAGGCAAAGTCGAGCTTGCGATCAAAGTCGGCGAAGGCGGAAGAACGTTCGGTTCTGTTTCCAGCAAAGAAATCGCGGTAGCGGTCAAAGATCAGATGCAGTTAGATATTGATAAGAAAAAAATCCAGTTGAAAGAGTCGATCAAGTCGCTTGGTACGCATATCGTGACAGTAAAACTTCATCCTGAAGTTTCGGCAGAGTTGAAAGTTGTTGTAAAAGAAGAAGCATAAGGAGTTCTCATGGAAAATATAGAAGCTGCCATGAAGCGGATACCGCCCCATAGTACAGAAGCCGAGCAGGCTGTACTTGGGGCGATGCTGATGAATAAAGATGCGATTACGGTCACATCGGAGATTTTGGCCGGACAGGATTTTTATCAGACGGCATATGGGATCTTATTCGACGCTATGACAGATCTGTTTAAATCGGGGCGTCCGGTAGATTTGATCACGCTTCAGGAATATTTAAAAACAAAAGACGTGCCTCCGGAAGTAAGCAGTATGGAATTTGCAAGAGATCTTCTCGTAGGAACTCAGACATCTGCCAACGTAAAATATTATGCGGAAATCGTAAAAGAAAAATCGGTTTTACGCAGTTTGATCAAACTTAACGAAGAGACGGCGAATGCGTGTTATCTTGAAAACGAGCCTCTTGATGAACTGCTTGAACGAACAGAGAAGCGAGTGTTTGAACTTGCGGAAAACGGGAATTCCCAGGAATACGTTCCGATAAAGCAGGTCGTATTAAACGCGCTGGATGTGATCGAAAAGGCGTCTAAGATGAAAGGAAACGTCACCGGAATACCGACAGGGTTCATCGACCTTGATTACAAACTGTCCGGTCTGCAAAGATCAGACCTTGTTCTTATAGCGGCGCGTCCGTCTATGGGAAAAACGGCGTTCGTGCTCAATATTGCGCAGCATGTAGCGTTTCGGCAAAATCTTGCGGTAGCGATCTTCAGTCTTGAGATGTCAAAGGAACAGCTTGTAAACCGTCTGTTTTCCCTGGAATCGCATGTTGACGCACAGGTGCTGAGAAACGGAAACCTGACAGATACGGATTGGGAGAAACTGATCGAGGGAGCAGGCACGATCGGAAGCTCTCGTATGATCATAGACGATACGTCGGGTATCAGTATTTCGGAGATGCGCTCAAAATGTCGTAAATACAAACTGGAGCAGGGACTTGATCTGATCATCATCGACTATTTGCAGTTGATGAGCGGAAGCGGCGGACGTAAAAATGAAAGCCGCCAGCAGGAAATTTCGGAGATTTCACGATCGTTGAAAGGACTTGCCAGAGAATTGAACGTACCGGTGATCGCATTGTCTCAGTTGAGCCGTGCGGTTGAGCAGAGAACGGATAAAAGACCGATGCTTTCCGACCTTCGTGAATCGGGAGCAATCGAGCAGGATGCCGACGTATGTATGTTTATTTACCGTGATGATTATTATAATCCGGATACGGAGGATAAGAATATTGCGGAGATCATTATCGCAAAACAGAGGAACGGTCCCATCGGAACCGTCCGTCTTGCGTGGATGCCGCAGTATACCCGTTTCGGAAATGAACTGCGTCAGCAGCAGTGATTATGTAAATATGCTTTTTAATTTCATGATCGCGCCTGATTTAGAGGATTCTTTTCGCGCGGTCTGCTGTCTGCGGATGAGCATGTCCAGTTTGCGGAAATGTTCTTCCTGACGGCGTTCTTTTGCCTCAAGTATAAAATCCATTTCATGAATGACGTCAGTGGTGATCGTACTGCTGATGTCATTTTTTAATATGGAGTTGTTTTCATTCAGCGCTTCGCGGAAAACATCGCCTACGAGAGCACGCATTTGATCGATCGTATTAAGAGGAAGAAGAATATCTCCTGTTTCTGAAGTGACTGTCTGAAGTTGAGTTTTTTCTTTTTCGGGAGTTTTTAACTTAGATTTTTTTTCTTTTAATTCGGGAATGAGTGGTTTTAAGTCTTTTAAGAGCATTCCTTCGTTTTTGAGTTTTTTGATACAGCAGAAGAGCTGAATGTCATCTTTGGTGTAGTATCGATGTCCCATTTCCGTTCGCCCGATCGTCAGGTCGAGTTCTTCTTCCCAATATCTTAATACATGTGATTCGACATTGACCTGTTTTGCGGCTTCGGAAATCATAAATCTGACTTCACCCATTAATATGTGAACCTCCTCATTTTGCTTTTGAGGTTATTATAGCATAGACCATGACTTCAGAACGAAAAAATCGTTCGTCAAGTTCCTACAAAAAAACACCGCTCCACATAGGAGCGGTGCTTCTCTTTTGTGATCACTTTGCGATTTATATTACTCAGCTGAGATAGCGCCTGTCGGACACGCAGCTTCACAAGCTCCGCAGTCTACACAAGCATCAGCGTCGATCTCGTATTTGCCATCGCCTTCAGAGATAGCGCCTACAGGACATTCAGCTTCGCAAGAACCACAGCTTACGCATTCATCACTAATAACGTGTGCCATAGTATGTATCCTCCTTTTTTGAATTTAAAAAGAGAAACAAAGAAAGGTAGTTCTCTTTATTATCCCTATTTTAATACAATGAGTTTGAATATACAAGTGATTTGTATGTTCTAAATTAAGAACCTAAACCCGGTCGAATTCTTCTGTGATCTCTTTTGAAGGTGCTTTTGTGAGCAGGCTTACAATGACGATCATAAGGCATGATACGCTGAAAGCCGGGAGCAGCTCATAAATGTTCCATACACCGCCGAGAGGACGTACGAGGTATTTCCAGATGAATACCATAGCTCCGCCTGAAATCATTCCGGCAAGTGCGCCCTGCCAGTTTGAGCGTCTCCAGAAGAGGGCAAATAATACGACAGGACCGAATACGGCGCCGAAACCTGCCCATGCAAAGGAAACGATGCCGAATACCGAACTGTTCGGATCACGGGCAATAAAAGCGGCGATTACCGCGATGGCAAGCAAGGTGAAGCGAGCTGCGTTCATTGCTTTTTTCTTGTCTCCCGTTTTGGCAACTCTGTCGCCGAAAAGGTCGGAAGATACGGCAGAGGATGCAGCCAAAAGCTGTGAGTCTGCCGTGGACATTGTAGAGGCAAGAATGCCGGCAAGGATCGTTCCCGCAAGTAAGGCAGGAAGAATACCGTGTTTACTTAACAAGTCGGCGATCTGCACAATGATCGTTTCAGAATCGGAACCTGTCAGAGTTTTTAAAGCGCCTACATCGCTCATTGCCAGACCGATCACACCGATCAAAACCGCAACTGCAAGGGAAATGACAACCCAGATTGTCGCAACGCGTCTGGAGAGCGTGAGTTTTTCTTCGTCCTCGATAGCCATGAAGCGAAGCAGGATATGAGGCATACCGAAGTAACCGAGCCCCCATGCGATCATGGAAATAATATTGATGATCGGATAAGGCTGTTCGACACCTGCAACAGGATCGTATGTAGTCATCATCGTCAAATATCCCGGAAGCGACTGTGCGTTCTCAACTACGGCAGGGATACCTCCGGCAATATTGATGCCGAATATAAAGACGATGATCAGGGCAACAGACATGATAATACTCTGAATGAAGTCTGTTGTTGAGGCGGCAAGAAATCCGCCAAGCGCCGTATACCCTACGATGACGATCGCACTTATGATCATAGCGGCAACATAATTAACCCCGAACAGGCTGGAAAACAGTTTTCCGCATGCGGCGAATCCGGAGGCTGTGTACGGTATGAAAAATATAACGATAAAAATCGCTCCGATAGATTGAAGGATCTTACGCTGATCTCTGTATCGGTTACTGAAAAAAGAAGGAAGCGTGATCGAATTGCCGGCTACGAGAGTGTAGCGGCGGATCCGTTTTGCTACGATCCTCCAGTTTATGTACGTTCCGATGGCAAGTCCGATGGCAGTCCATCCGGCGTCGGCAATACCTGTCAGATAGGCCAGACCGGGAAGCCCCATCAGAAGCCAGCTGCTCATATCGGAGGCTTCGGCGCTCATTGCCGTCACAAGAGGTCCGAGCTTACGCCCTCCAAGATAAAAATCGGTCGTATCATGGTTGTTCTTGGAACAACGGTAGCCGACATAGAGCATGGCGCCAAGATAAACAATAATGGCGATCATAATACAAATGTGTTCTGTTGTCATGTTTGTCACTCATTCCTTTCGCAAAATGTGCAATATATTGTAAAATTGTACCATAATAAGGGGATTTCTTCAAGAAATAAAAGTTTAGTAAAAATTCACATTTATTTTGTATGATATGGTGTATTATAAAAGGATAAAAGCGGAGGGATAAATTATAATGAAGAGAAAAATTACAGCAGCGGCGGCATTTGCATTGTGTGTGGCAATGGGAGTCTGCGCATGCAGTCCGTCTGAAAAGGAAGATACATTTACGGGAAAGGAAAAGGAAGAGCTTGCGTGGCAGCCGAATCTTGACCGGATTTCCCCTGAAGTATATGCAGATATCAGTAATCTTGACCTGAAGCCGGGGACGTATATATCAGTCATCGGAAAGAGAGAGGGAACGGCTTACTGGAGCGAAGTGCAGGCCGGAGTTGAGCAGGCGGCGGAAGACATTAATAAGCATCTGGGATATAAAGGGGAGGACAAGATAAAAGTTCTTTATAACGCTCCGGCAGACAGTGAGAATATTGACGAACAGGTGAATATCCTTGACGAGGAGCTGGCGCGATATCCGGATGTGATCGCTGTTGCAAGCGTAGCGGAAGATGCGTCGGCTGTTCAGTTCGATCTTGCGGCAGAAAACGGAATTGCAGTCGTGGCATTTGATTCGAGGAACAATTATCAGGGAATTCAGTGCACCTGCATGACGGATAATGTGGCGGCGGCAAAAGAAGGGGCTCGGAAAATGAGCGAGGCGATCGAAGAAAAAGGAGAGATTCTGTTGATCGCACAGGATTCTGTTTCGGGAACGGCAAAAGAGCGAACAAAGGCAGTGACAGAAGAAATTACGGCAAATTATCCGAATGTGAAGGTTGTAGAGACGATCTATATGGATCAGTTTGACGATCTTAAGATGCAGGCTGCAGCGGACGAACTCGGGGTGACGAAAGAGCAGCTTGCCGAGTGGACGGTGGAATCG
>ERZ894209.751-NODE-751-length-14327-cov-31.464196_pt1 | contig 14327 bp, 19 predicted proteins | sample MGYA00380288_ERZ894209 | MGnify/ENA primary metagenome ERZ894209 (study PRJEB32331, sample SAMN06328482) | human gut metagenome | biome: human gut microbiome; feature: stool | host: Homo sapiens | collected 2013-12-13 ... | reverse complement strand
TAACACGATTTTGCGAACATGAATCGTACCCCCAGAACGGTACGAGGTGTGCACTCGCTCGCCGTCCTGGCTCGCTCGCTGCGTGCGGTACGACACGTGCTCCGCTCGGGCTGCGCCCTCGCTCCGCATTTTCGGCACGAGGTATGCACAGCTGGCGGCACACATCTACACACCACTTGGCACGCTTCTTGCATGTGTACACCAAGGTCAAAAATAATTCACAAATGTTCACACAATATACACAAAGTCTTCATACGTTCATCACAAAAGAATGTTATTATATAATTGTCAAAAGGAGATACGCCGACAGCACGGCAACAATAGCCCAGCCGTCAGAGCCGAAGGCAGTAGGCGAAGCGAACGCTACGGACGAATGAGAGGTACAGGTCAACAAGGCCGGTAAGGGGAACACACGGCGGGCGTATCGCCTGGGAACTGGGAAGGTTAAAGCGAATAGGAAAAAGAAAAGGAGACGGATGATGGATGAGAGAGAATTGAAAGAACGTGGAATGATGACAATAAGAGAGTTGCAAGAAAAAGAAAATTTGCTCGAGATTAATAAAATAGTGTTCGCCAAGGAAGGCAACGGCTATACAATGTACATCAACGATATTCATTGCGGTTGGGGTGATTTAGAAGATATGACAGAAATATTTGTCGAAAAAAGAACAGAAAAAGAGTTATTAGAATATGCTGTCAACGTTCTATTTAGTGAAGCTGACGCATATTGAGAGCTGTGCAGAAACATTCAAAATATAATGTTACTAATTGAAATTAAATATGACGAAGAGGGAAGCAAGTAAAAGAGACGATATTTTTAAGGAAGACAATGAAAAACTGGGAAATATTATGTTTTTATGACGATGAGATTATTGCAGAACACGAATATGAAACACTGGAAAAAGCACGTGAAATCTTTCAGAAAGTTATATCATATGTTCATAACAACATTGATACAGAAGATGGCCATCACAGAACGATGTTACTGATTGAAAAATATGTTGACAATAATGTTAAAGAATCGCTAATAAAAGAGATTATTTTATTCCAAGGAGACTGAAAATTAGATAATGAATAATTTATATGAATTTAGAATAAAAAACGAACAAGGCGTAATTTTAGAAACGACGTTTTTAGCTGAGAGCATTAGGCAGGCAATAGGATTATACTATATATGCGGTAATACTATGCCGTTTACAGTAATAAGGAGGGTTAAAAAATGAACGATCAAGGATTATTATATATTTTTATAGAACCAGATACTACAACAAACGCATACTATAAAGACGACGGTATTATAGATGTGCATATATTTGCTAATTCTATGGGTTATGACGTAGAATATCATAGACAGCTATCTAATCCCTACTGGCGGACAATAATTGTTGTAAAATTTAAAGAGCAGGAGGTGTGCATTGGTTAACGCAGAAAAGTATCGGGATTTGATTATAGAAATATTTAAAACTGAGGGAATGAATATAGGTATTTTAAACAATACACCATATCCATGCGCACTATTGGAATGTAGTCAGTGCGGAATTTGGAAACCCTGTGGGACTAAATCGGAATGTTCCATGAATTTTATAAAATGGATGACAGAGGAAGTGATCCCCGATTACCGAATTTCGCAAGATTTAAAAGAAGAGATTTGTTTTAAATTGTTGAAATTTAACGAAGAAAATTATATTAAAGTTAATGAGTTAATTAGGGGCGCAAAAATCATTAAGTGAGGAGTACATATGAATAGTTTTGAAGACATGGCTACACGTATTAACGGCTATAAAATTTCGTGTGATTTATTGAGAGAGATTGAAATAGCACTATTAATATATGAACCGCATGATTTTCGTAAAAGAGTAATTGAGTTAATTAAATTGGCCGAGGTATGGTAGTAAATGACGAGTATTTATATTATAGTATTTGCAATGATATATTTAATAATATGTGATATTATAAATAAAAGAAAATAGGGCTATAATAGCCCTATTTATTATGGTATAAGTTCAATTGTATATGAACCTGAAGGTATATTCAGTCCGGCATGAGCTGCCCCAACATTATCACCGGCAATATGTGTGATGTCACCATTGGAAAGTAGGAATACACTATTTTTTGTGCCCGATAGAACACAGGTGAATGTTCCGGTACCCGGTAAAAAATATTGTGTGTTATTTGTCAGGCAGCGAATAGTACCATGTCCGTGCCCTATAGGCTGTTCGGCGACGAATTCAGCGTAAAATACCCCGGTATATATGCGGTCACTGTCGACCGATTGTTCAATTAGACGGACGTTAGTAGACTGGGTAACACTACCCAACCCATTATACCCCATTCGTAGATATCCATATAATTCGCAGTTGTTCAAATAGACACGGACGCAGCCAGTGAATTTTAAAATATTTGCGGCGCTATTAACATTTTTTATAACACAATTGTTAACGGATATTGTGTCAACGTCAGAAATATTTATAAAATGACTAATGTTGCTACTGGTGTTCACATAATTTTTTTGCGGTTCTACGTTAATATTATTGAACGTTAAATTATACAGCCAATTAGGTTTCGAATTAACGGTGTTAACGATTCCATAATCAACATTACCATTTATTATATTGTACATAACAATGTCATTAAAATTTATATTAACCAATTCATTAATAACGCTGTCATTATATTCGAACGATATTATACCGCGGTATGAACCGTATATTTCACCGTTATCAAAAAATATTTCGCGTGATTTACCCCTAACACGAATTAGTGAATCGGTTTCTACATTGTTTATAGATGAAAAATTTGATATAAAAATGTTATTAGCGTCATAAACATCGAATATAGACCCCATGTAACATTCATTCGTCAAAATATTGGACACACGTATATTGTATGAATTACGTACATTATTTTGGCCAGCGATTTTTATATTGTCGCTGTAGTAGTTGTAGACGTTCGTAATTGTGCCGTTTGTACACGTATTTAGATATATTGCACGTTCCTTTGCCCTAATCGATGTTATATTTTGTATATTAAAATTATCTACAAAAGTGAAAAGCAAACAGTCACATCCTACGGTGTTTGTTATTCCAGCTAATTCCTCGTTCGTATTTTCTAATACTATATTTGAAATATCAAAATTTTTGAGAGATCCTGTCGCAGTAGCAGCATTCGTATATCCCTCAACGTCGACTAACGTTTCAATGTTTTTTCCGAATATATTATTAATTGTATTGTATTTAGAATCTAACCCAACTACATTACTGTATATAACCCCACCCTCGTAACCTATAATTTCTATGTTCTCAATTTCAGAGATTTCTGACAACACACGAACGGCGACTGCGTTTCTATTAGTCGGTGTTTGTTTTAAATAAACGAAATTACAATTTCGTATTACAACTTTTTTTGCGGGCGTAGCGGATTTAAAGGAAATAGCCGTTGTTTTATCAGAATAATTGAATGTTATGCCGTCCACGCTACAATTTTCGTTATACCTAAAATAGGAATCTACCAATATGAACGTCGCATTATCGCCGATTATCGGGCATTTTAATAAAAATTCATGTGTACCGTTTATAACATATATTCCGTGCGGTATATATAATATATTATTTTCAGTAATTTCATTAAAACAGGTAATAAACGCAGTCGTATCATCGGTGACACCGTCTCCAACAGCACCCCATTTTTTGACCGACACAACAACGCCACCAGATTTTTCTAATTTGTCGATTCTGTCATTCAATTCACCAAAAATCTGTTCATTAATAATTTTGTCCAGCGTGCCATCTTTCGCCATTTCATCCAGTTTATTGTTAATTTCTTCCTGCACATCCAGATTTTTGAAATAATTGTCAACATATTCTTTTAACTGTATAAACAATGCATACAATTCATCAAAATTTTCATTCGTTTGATTCTGCGATTCAACGACTTCGTTAATTTTTGCGATCAGTTTATACAACAATTCCTGATATGTCAGCGAATCATCATATACCAATGGCAATGTCTTTTGAAACCACGCTTTAAACGGTTTTAAATCTTCTCTACCTAAAATCATCAAAATTCTCCTTTTCTACTGCCACAGACCGAAAAAACAGTCTGACAGCTCTTCGATTATCATGTAGTCTACACTTCTTATTTCTTCGTTCCACTCGGTGAGCAATTTTCCTGGGCTGGTAGTATAACCGTCCCTAACGTTTTCAGCCGTGGTGTGATCGCCGCCACTATGTGAATCCGTTTTATTATCCTCAAAATCTGTAATCCGTGCGTTGGTTAAATATTTGTTAGACTCAATATTTATCAGTGACCCCTGTGGCGTATCTGAATATCTATCAGTCGTTTTATCTTTCCCGCCGTGTGTAATTTTCAAATTGCTATTTACAGTCTGGTCTATATTTTCCCGCATACTATTATTAGTAATAGGATTTACCAAATCTATTGATTTATACACCATATTATAGTGCGGCATTATGTCATTTAGCGTTGACGATAGGTATAACTGCCACATGGCGATCGTTTCACAACAGATTTCACGCATATAATAGTGTCGCAGTATATTACATTCTAATTCTAACCTATGATTTTCGTCATAAATCGGGAAATCAAAATTAAATATTTTTGGTGCGGCGTTTCTGATGACTGTTTCAACGTCGTTGAACCCAGCGGGGTCTGATAGGTTGTTATACATTTCACATATTGATTTAACTGAAATAGTATACTGTCCCATTATATCACACCCCCTACATCATAGTCACTAATATCATCTGTGATATAGTCGTTATATTTAACAGTAATTTCATGCCCGAACATTTCAGATATCTGCGTTGCCGCCTGCTGTCTGGCCTGTAATCTGGATAACCGCATAGCATATGCGCCGCCGTTCAATGATTGAATTTCCGATGTGATCACACGTTCTCTTTTTTGTTCGTTTATGGAACAAAATCCCATATCAGTTAAAAATTCGTTGAACACATTTTGTTTATGAGCGTATAATTTATCGATTAGATACGGGGTCTGTGTGTTAATTGCCTTTATTGTTTCATTTGGGTCAAAATTTTTGTCACCGAATATGAACGGTTCATTGCCCGTATATTTTGCGTATAGATTTAACAATGTCAGTCTCTGTTTTTCGTTACCGTGAATCAGTAGCGGTGTTTTTTGGCCGTTCTGATTTATCATGATACACATTTCAATTTCGAACAACTGTTTGGCATATTTTTCTATGTTTAGAATTTGCGCATTTCTGAACATACTATTATATATCATAATACTATCATTAGAATCACACCTATATAGATAATTGTTCCAATCAGAATACGCAATGCGGGTCAGCGGATAGCCATATACATTATAGGGGCCACCCTCATTACATTTTAAACACAATTCTTGGTTTAATATATCATCTTTAAAATATACTGCTTTCCCTGTTGTTATTAACGAACGTTCTAAATACACAGTGTCAATAGTGTTCGGGAATCCCGACCATGAAAACGCGCTAACTGCAATTTCCATTAATTTTTCGAAAATATTAACCCACGTGAAACGATTGTTATATATCGATTGATAAAAATTTTGATTCTGAATAGATGGCGTTTTTATGCTCATTCTATTACCTCTTCTATTATACTATTATCTATAGAATAATCACCCATTCTGGATAGTGAATTCCAAAACGTTGTACCATTGTTATACACATTTTCGATTATTTCTACAGAACTGGCAGGCATTTCGCCCACTATTTTAACATTATTAGTTTTAACATAGTTATAACCACTTCGCCCATTTCTTGACGGAATTTTAACACGGTTTATTGCATACCCATATCGGTCGAAAAAATCATCCAGAACACGGGCATTAGCTGCTTTTACACATAATTGTCCTGCATAAAAATCCAATTTAGCACCAGACCAGTCGACACACGATGACTGCGTGCCCGATGAATAACTGCTGCCCGATGTATTCGACATTAAATTACCAGCCAATCCTGCGCCGATCGCCAGCGGTACATTTCCGATTGCGCCAGCAATTGCACCGCCTATCGATACTAACCGTCCCATCTGTCTTGATAGCCATTCCTGATATCCTGTGGTATTTATTGGACATTGCGGGAAATTATTAATTAGTAATTTTTTGTCGTATGCATATGTTGTATTATTATAATTCGTTGGAACCAGCGAAACTTCAGGCACGCCAGCCGACATCGTGAAACTGGCTTCAAACGTCGGGTTGCCCGAAAAATCGTGGTAATCCAGTTCTATCGCCGAGCCCTGACTATTCGTAACAAAACATCTGTTATATAGTACTGACAGAACTTTTAAATTGTGTGGCGCATAACCATCTACAGTTGATGGCCTGCTTGCACTCACATTTTTTGTCGTTCTGTTCATAGTCATCTGTTCGGGTATAGCGTAACACCCGATCACTTTTTCGTTAATTTTATCCGCCGCTTTTAAATCATTTAAACGTTCATTTAAATCAGTAGCCGATGTATATTCTTCCATCTGATAGCATGAATATACACGCCCTGCAATATCGCCATTATATGGGAACAATAGTTCGCCATCACGTGTGGCGATCAGCGCTATTTTGCCACCAGTTACGACATTCAAATCTACTAACGACCTGATTTCCATGTCACCACCGTCAATCGGTTCAGGCTGTAGCCAGTTAGCCGCACTATCAGACGTAACGTGTTCACGTTCCACCATACATGCAGGTAGGGAATAGTCGAAAAACCAGGTAGTCATTTCGTCAATCGTGAAATACACATATGTGGTATTGTTGGACACGTATTCCACACTATCAATAAATGCATAAAACCACTTACTACCAAAATTTGGATTTTGAAACATCAAATAGTTGCAGTCGTAAAGTTCGCTATAAACGATTGATGACCTGATAACAGTCTGTCCGCCTGCGCCGCCACGAATAAAACTGACGTTCGTTTCAGTGTGTTCAGCATAACTATTGATCGCATTGTATTTTGCGGATTCTGATGACCAGTATCCAACGTGTTCATATGTTTTCGTTAGCGGAACACCGCTACAAAATTTAAATGTAGATGATGGTGCTATATACATTATATACCTCCTTTTGTTTAGGGTGTACACATAATACTGTGCACACCCTATAATAAAATATTAGAAAGGAGACACACTATTCTACAGTGATAGTGGATGTACCTGTTTTTGTAGTGTTGTAAACAGATGTTGCAGTGATTGTTGCTTTTCCAGTTTTTGTAGTGTTGTAAACAGATGTTGCAGTGATTGTTGCTTTTCCAGTTGCACCAGTTAAAACTTTAACATTCCCGTTGCCGTCAACTGTTACATTTTCGTTATCTGACTGCCATGTAACACCTGCTGGCGGGAAATTCGCGCCAGTTACAGCAACCGACAGTTTAACGCTGCCGCCAACTGGTAGTGCAACAGTAGCGGGTGTAACAGTTACAGCTGTAACAGTCGGTGCGTCTGCCTGCAGCAGTACAGCATTTTCGAACGGTGATGTGGAAAATGTTCGCCACACGTGGAACCAGTGATTTCTATATAAACCCTGTTCATTATCACGTGTTCTAAATTCATTCAAATTATCGAACACCATTAAATAATCACGTGACACCAGCACGGCAGGTACGGCTGCCAATTTGTCCAGATCGTCCTGACCGATCTCTTTGTATGTCGGGTCACCCGCAAAAAGTTCGCCCAGTCTGGCGGTGTCTAATTTGCCGAATGAGTCAACTAATACGACATGTCCTAAAAATTCGACTTTATCCATATTAAACGCTGTAGCAAGGCTCTGAACGTCCATGCGCGCATTAAAAGCAGTAGACACCAGTAAATACTGGTCATCTTTTAGCGTAAAATTATGAACGCCTGCCCTATTATAATCAGGGGACAGGAATGTCAACGAATCGGACAACGCCTTGACCTGCACCATTGCCTCAGACATTTCATCTGCTGTCGAAACTGCGCCAATTGCGTGCGTTGGCAGCATGCCGTCCAGAATTTCTCTTACGATCATGTATTTCATTGTTAAAAATTCGTCGTAATTTGCGCCTGTGTATAGCGATTCTGTAATTTTTCCAACCAAACTATACAACCCGTCCCATGATATGAACGCCTGTTTCAGGTCTGCGTCTGATGTAGTCGCCTTATAGAATTTTTGATAATTCATAATATGATAGGCAGCTCTCACGTCAGGTTTTTCTCTTTTTTGTAATTCACTTTCTGCGACCGCAGGATCATACTGGAACGGCTTTGCCAGTTCAACAAATATTTCCTGAATAATTTCGCCCAGCATCAACTCGCCTTGCTTCATGAATGACCACGGGTTATTATATATCTTATTTTTAATATATGTCTTGCCGATCCTATTCCATAGTGATGACAGGAATTCATTTTTGATAATTTCATCGCCAGTTATAATATCCCCGATCATTCTCAGACGTTCAATATCCTGCGGAACCGCAACTGGTACACTATTCTGATAGTATGGGCTTGCGCCGTTTCTCGTTGCGTTCAGCACTGATACTGTATCAAAACTAATATTTTTCTGCGTTACCTTATTAGGCATACTATTCTTCCTCCTTTATTATATCGTCAAAAGTTATATCTTCATAACTTTTTTTGTCTTCCTCTGGCTCTTCATTTTCGATTTCATCTTCAGGAATTTTTCCCAAAAATCTGTCAATGTATCTTGCACGCCACACTTTTTCGACTTCTTTTCTTGCCGCGTCCACCGCTGCGTCGATGTCCGTCTGTGTGAAACCGTCTCTCACGTCGATTGATTCATCAACATTTTCGATAAATTCGATCAATTCATCGGTTATATCTTCTCCCGCCAGATCCTTAATCTTGGTCAGAATTTCTTCTTTTGATAATATCATTTTATCACTTCCTTATTTTAATAATAGTAATGCGCCGTTCCATGTGTCTGTTCCTGCAATGCCGTCCTGTGCGCACCCAATTTTTGCCTGTAATTTTTTACAATATTTATCTGTGATTGCACCGAAATCGCCATCAATTTTTAGGTCAGCTGGACAACTAAAATAACAATAACATATTCTTTGCAGGGTTTTCACGGCTGCGCCTGTTGAACCCCGTTTTATTACTGGCATTGATACCGCCACATAACCACCCTCTTTTTTAGTGTTGTCAACATCTGTAACGTTTTCACCAAAATATTTTAAAATTCCATCGGCCAAGGCTTTTCCTATTTTTTCGTTATCATGAATAAAATTGTCTACGTCAGTTTGATTGGTGTGAAATCCCATTTCACAGTACAGTGTTTTCGCTTTCGGCGAATTGATTTCATATAAATCTGTTCGAACAGAAAATTGTGCATTTTTCTTTTCAGGATAAATTTCCTCTAAAAACGGTGCTACTGCATTAAATATAGCTCTATATTCATCATTATCAGAATAGAACATGAACAGTAGATAACGTGATGAACTATCTGAACTGGCGTTCGTGTGAATTGGAACATATAGGTCTGCGCCCCAGTCGTTGGCCTTTTTTACTCGGGTTGCCATATTCTGTGATGTAGTTCCTATTTCAACTCTATACCCTTTTTCCAATAGGTATTTTTTACATACCTCTGCAATTGGTCTGGTGTGTTTATCCTCATAACAACCAGATCGCAAACATTTGTTCTGGCCTATGCCGTGGTTAGATGGTGAAATGTAAATTTTTATCATTTCAGCCACCTATTTTAGTTAAAATTTTTTCCATAACAACAGTGTTATTTTGGATCGCCTCAGTCAGTTGCGTGACCTCTTCTTTATGGTTCTTTTGACTTTTATATATGTACCATAATAGTATACCACACATAACTATTGGAAAACCTACCGTTGTAATGGCATTTAATACAATGTCAATATTTTCCATTTCCTAACCCTCACTTAAATCTAAACCTATTTTATCTATTATTATTATATCATGTATTGACAAATATTGCAATAGCATGTTATAATAAATCATGGGAAATTTTTACGATAATAACAAATTATTGAATTTATTGGACGAAAACGGAAACAGACCTGAGATTTTTATCTCTGAGGGTAATAGATCGGCTGGAAAGACTATTTCATTTAATAGATATCTTGTAAATAACTATATTAAAAAAGGTAACAAGTTTATACTGCTATATAGATATGGGTATGAAATGGATGGTGTTTCAGATAAATTTTTCGATGATATAAAAAATCTTTTCTTCCAGAATCTGGAAATGAGTGAAAAGAAAAGGGCGAAGGGAAAATATGTCGAACTACTCATCGATGAAAAAACCTGTGGTTACGCTGTTTCCCTAAATTCTGCTGAATTTGTAAAACACGCAGCACACATTTTTTATGGATGTGAGCACATTTTATTCGATGATTTCCTGACAGAAAATGACAATTATTTACCAGATGAAATTAAAAAATTCGTGTCGATTCATCAATCCATCGCACGTGGCGGAGGAAAAAGTAGCAGGTATCTACCTGTATATCTGATTGCAAACAGAACATCACTTCTGAACCCATATTATACCTCGCTTGGTATATCATCTAAAATTCAATATAATACGAAAATATGCCGTGGTTCGGGTTATGTGTTGGAACGTTTCATAAACGAATCAGCTAAAAAAGCGCAGGATGATTCATTATTTAATCAGGCGTTTTCGAATTCTGACTACCACACTATAAACGACGGATTATTATATTTAAATGATGACCTAACTATGGTGAAAAAAATTACAGGTAATAACTATTATATGTGTACCCTACGTTTTAATAAGAAATTATATGGAATACGTAGATACGAAAACGACATAATATATATTGACAATAGTTTTGATGAAACATACCCATTAAAAATTGCTGTCACACAATCAGACATTGATGGCGAATACATATATAAAAATGTTAGACAAAATATAATAAATTTGTACAGAAAATATTTTAATTATGGGGTTTTCAGATTTAAAAACCTCGATTGCAAAAATGCTATAATGAATCTACTAACATATTGATATCAGCACGACTGATGACTGACTGATGTTGCGGGACAGCTACGGCGTAAAAACCGCCCGACACATGTACGGTTAGCAACCGCCTTCACTCGCTTCGTGTGTAGATATATAAAAAAGAGGATATATTTACAATATCCTCTTTTATTTTGGCAACATTTCATAATATTCAGGCGTTAACAAGCAGCCGCCCACGAATTGGCGTTGCACTAATTTTGATGGAACAACTAATCCCACTTTAAAATCGCTCATATTTCGCTTAACTTCAACGAACGCTCGTTCTTGTTCGTTTTTAGCTACGGTTAAATCGCCGTTCATGCTGGCAATAAACAATTGCTTGCAGCGATCGGGCATGCCAGCACATTTCACATCAATATCATCTTTACTCTTTTCAATATATGTTTTCTGTCGCACAAATATAGCTGTGTCCCATTCTACTTCTTTTTTCCATTTACAAAAATCAACGTCATGCAGCTCCACACCCTTAACATCATTAGCATTACCTATGCAGTGTATACTATCTGTGTCAGCATATACAAATGATTCATAGTTCTGCTGCGCTGCTGTGATAGTGAACGCCCGTGCGTATGATGTGATGGCTGCGCCGACTGGAATGTAGCCAGCTTTTTTATTATCAGCGACCACAGTCTTATATTTTATGCAATTATCCTCACCCAGATATACTATTTTATAACTACTATTTTTAGAAGAAGCCATTTTTCCGTATAAATTATTTAAATATAGTTTTGCCAACTGGCGTTTTGCACCCTTGCTGGTTTTTTTAATTTTGCTATAAAAATTTATATATCGGTCAAATACACCTATTTTAGTATCGAAATAACACCCATCTAATATTTCAGTATTATATAATTCATAGTGTTTATTAATCAGCCACCAATCAGTCTGCGACAACGTCATTTCAACAACGGCTGGGTTCCATTTTCCGTTTTCGTCAATAAAACCATCAACATAGCGATCATTTTCAGAATCATAAATATTTGATGTTTTTAAATATTCATTATTTTTGTAAAACCAATTGCGCTTAATTTGAATCGTCGGTAAAAAATTTTCACGAAGTTTAAACTCTGTTCTGATTCGAACGAAAAAATAATTATCCTCAGAAATTTCTTCAGGAATATCGCCATTCCAAAATGTTGGCAGTCCGATGGGATATGCTGACCCGGATTCGCTATGCATAACAGATGGATATAATGAATTGACATCCAGTGTATAGCCGCCATGCAATACTTTATCTTCCATACCTTCTTTTAAATAGCACCACCCGCCGCGATATGACCGTCTGATATATTCATCCGCTGTGCTGCTGCCGTAGATGTTTTTATCAATGTAAAATTCTGTCAAATCAGGAAATAAATCTTTGTAATATTTTTGGGGGAAATGCGATTTAAATTCAGACAAACACGATGACCCAACGGTTAGCTTATCGTGACCCTCATTCATGCAGATTTCTAATGCTTCTTTTAAAACTAAAACATCATTTTCAATATAGTGTCTTTCTTCGTCCGTTATTGGGCAATTAGGGTAGCGGAACCCCTTGTACTCCATTTCTAATTTTTTGTGGTGCGTTTCAAACGATTCGCCAATTGAGCGCAGTGAAAACGGTAACAGTTTTAAACTGTCTCTAATTTCAATCATGCGATTATTTTGCTTTAAAATGATAGAATACCACTGGCCTTGATTAGATATAGTATACTTATACGTATTATTTTTCATGTGTGAATCTTTAAAAAATTCGTCACCGTTCAATGCCTGTTTAAATTCATTATTCGATAAAAAATAGTGTAGTATAAACGAACCGTCAAATTTTAAATTGTGAAAATATAGTATTATATTACCGGCGGTATTTTCAAAAAAATATTTGAAAAAATCATCTATTGACCCCAGTACGTGAACGTCATTTTTGAACAGTTCAGCAAATGCGGCTGACCAGACCAGTGTAGTGTCCTGCCCGTCATATACAGTTGTTTCAAAATCACAGGCAAACCGTGTGTACTCACGAATCTTCATAATCATCTTTCACACCATATTATTTATAATATTATTTAAATCAGTTATATCTACGTTAGGTAAATATCTAATTACGTTTTCCAAAAAATTGAGTAGATCATTAGAAACACGCCTATAATCACTATCGGTGAACCACCACTCTTGCACTTCCCACCCGGCTTCGGCTGCTTGCCGCAGCATTGTCGCAACACGTTCACGACCGTATGCTGCCAACATGCTTGCAGTCATTTCATTTAATTCTGAAACGACATAGCGTGTTACCGGATGTATTGACGCAGAATAGTAACGCAATTTTGATTGTAATTCACGAATATAAACGTCATCACGATTGACAGCGTTTTGTTCACGTTCATTTAGGTCAATTTCCAACGTCGTTAACATATCCTGCGTGATATATGTTGGAAATGACGTAACTGTCATGTTTGTTCGACTTTCGATTAAATTTTTCCATTTTCGTTGATTAGGTGTCAGTCTTTTTTTTGCCATTATTTAACCTCCTGAAATAAAATAGCGGGCATAAAAAGCCCGCTTATTTTTTTTTTTAATTTACGGAGCATGTCAGGAAATATTTTCCTTTGAAATTCTTACTTTCTTTTTTGTAGATAATTATGGACAGCGGCTCGCCTTCTGCTTCCAGCTCCTCAGCGATGTCCTTGAACGTTCTATAGAACGTGTCAGACGATGTTACGTATTTCTCACCATCTTCGATTAAAAAAACGTATTGTGAATAGTCAGGGTTTTCTGCTTTTTCATTGTGAACGTCCAGCACTGCATATGTGTCTACTATCATCTCAACACCGTAACCACTGCCATCTTCATTCGGTACCAGCTCATCCAGCTTGACCGCATTAGATGTGTCCTTGATTTTTATTCTCTCTTTACCCGTTAATTCTCTGTTTGCATACGCTATTTTTACTTCATAATCTTTCATTTTTTATTTCTCCTTTTTTCTTTTTTACTCTACTCTTTCAGCGACTGCCATAAACTGTTCCAGCGCCATAACATATTTTTCGGAAATTATTTGTATTTCCTTGATAGCTACCGGAACCATCCCTTCACCGCACTGCTTTGCGACAGATTTCAGAATCTCTTTCTCTTTCGTTTTCTCAATGAAAAAAATTCCTTCAACCATCTGCTCATTAACAGGGTCTGCCAGTAATGCAGTTACTTTCATCATCTGCACGGTTCTTGAAATAACCTGTTTTCTCATTTTCTTTCCCCCTTTTTTTTTTTTTTTTTTTTTTTTTAATGATACGGCGACCACCGAGATCTACACCTCTCTATTCGTCGGCAGCGTC
>ERZ894209.743-NODE-743-length-14415-cov-15.988231_pt1 | contig 14415 bp, 10 predicted proteins | sample MGYA00380288_ERZ894209 | MGnify/ENA primary metagenome ERZ894209 (study PRJEB32331, sample SAMN06328482) | human gut metagenome | biome: human gut microbiome; feature: stool | host: Homo sapiens | collected 2013-12-13 ... | reverse complement strand
GTATCTCTTATGCTGATCGTTTTTTTCATATATTCTGTAAAAATCAGCTCTACTTTTTCCGGATTTTGGTTCAGCAGTGCATCACACAAATCGCTGACTGTTTTTCCATCGTCCTTTACATTTTCTTTGAACATTTTCACCAACATTTTTTTACAATACATCTGCATTATTCGTCATTTCCAACACACCACTTTTATATTGACCTTTCCCAGATATGGTGCTACACTTAAGATTGTTAAAAATTATTCAACCAGAATACTATAATTAAATTATGAATGAGAAGGTGTGAAAATGAGCAAAAGTTTTGAAGAATTAATCTCAAAAGCAAATCAAAAAACCTTAAAGAAAGTCTCTGTTTCCAACGCACAGGATGAGCCGGTACTGCAGGCTGTCAAAGCTGCAAAAGAGCAAAATATCGCAACAGCCATCCTTGTCGGTGATGAAGCCAAGATCCGCGAGATTGCCGCTTCTATTGATATGGATCTGACAGATTTCGAGATCATCAATGAGCCTGATACCGAAGCAGCTGCATTAAAGGCTGTTGAGCTTGTACACAACGGCAAAGCTGATATCCTTTTAAAAGGATTGCTTGAAACAAAGACATTCTTAAAGAGCGTATTGAATAAAGAAGTCGGACTTCGTACCGGAAAGATGCTTTCCCATGTATGTGTATTTGAGATTGAAGGCATCAATCGTCTTCTGTTCTTCACAGACGTAGCTTTCAATACATATCCAACCCTTGCAGATAAAGTCAATATCATCAACAATGCAGTAGAAGTCGCACATGCATGTGGCATCGAATGCCCGAAGGTTGCTCCTCTGTGTGCAGTTGAGACAGTGAATCCAAAGATGCAGCCAACAGTCGATGCCGATAATCTCACCAAGATGTACGAGGGTGGCGATTTCAAAGGATGCCAGATCTACGGACCACTTTCCATGGATCTTGCGATCGATCCGGAAGCAGCTGTTCACAAAGGTGTGACTAATCCAGTAGCCGGACATGCTGATATTCTCCTCTTCCCGAATATCGATGCAGGAAATATCACATATAAGATTCTTGTCCGCACTGCAAAGGTCAAGATCGGTAACGTACTTGTCGGAACAAGCGCTCCGGTTGTACTTACATCACGTTCTGATGATTTCCAGACAAAACTGAATTCTATCGCTCTTGCGACCGTAATCGCAGGATCGATCACAGACTAAGGAGGATCTTTTTATGAGCTATAAAATTTTAGTAATCAACCCGGGATCTACTTCTACCAAGATCGGTGTGTACGAAGACGAAACTTTGTTATTCGAAGAAACACTCCGTCATTCCACCGAAGAGATTGCAAAATATGCAACCATCGTTGATCAGAAAGATTTCCGTAAAGAACTGATCGTAGATATTCTCGCAAAGAACAGCTTCGACATCAAATCTCTGAATGTTGTAGTAGGACGAGGCGGACTTTTAAAACCTATCCCAGGTGGAACCTATCCAGTATCTGACGCACTTCTTGCTGACTTAAAAGCAGGTGTGCAAGGACAGCATGCATCGAACCTTGGAGGCATCCTTGCCCGCGAAATCGGTGATGAGATCGGAGTTCCTTCTTACATTGTTGACCCGGTTGTTGTCGATGAGATGGAACCTGTTGCAAGATATTCCGGAATCCCGGAACTTCCGCGTATCAGTATCTTCCACGCACTGAACCAGAAAGCAGTTGCCAAACGCTACGCCAAAGAACAGAGTGTATCTTATGACTCCCTGAACCTGGTCGTTGTACATATGGGCGGCGGTGTATCTGTCGGTGCTCATAAAAATGGCAAAGTTGTCGATGTCAACAACACGCTTGACGGAGACGGACCTTTCTCACCGGAACGTTCCGGCGGTGTACCGGCAGGCGCACTCGTAAAAATGTGTTTCTCCGGTCAGTACACACAGGCTGAAGTATATAAAAAGATCAACGGGAAAGGCGGTCTCAACGGATACCTTGGAACCAACAACATGCGCGACGTTGCAGAACGTGCCTTTGAAAAGGGTGACGAAGAAGCAGCCGGTGTATTCCACGCATTCACTTACCAGGTTGCCAAAGAAGTCGGCGCCATGGCAGCCGTACTTAACGGCAAAGTAGACCAGATCCTTCTCACCGGCGGTATCGCATACAGCGATTATGTAACATCCGAGATCAAGGAAAAAGTCGGCTTCATCGCCCCAATCACCGTCTACCCGGGTGAAGATGAACTCCTCGCCCTCGCTCAAGGCGCTCTCCGTGTATTAAACGGCGAAGAAAAACCTCTGGTATATTAATTTTTTTCCAAAGCCCTAAAACATGCAAAACGCATATATCTCATCGTAGAAAAAAGTCTGGCACACCTCGCCAGACTTTTTTAGTTACTACGCTTTTATTTAATAATGTCAATAGCTTCGAGAGACGCATTATCTTTTGCCCAATTTGTCAACACAACCTAAATCATTCAAAAAAAGAGCAGACACTAAAAAAGCATCCACCCTTTTTTTCTATCCCTAATCTCTTTTAACTACAGCAGAGCATCCCATTCCGCCACCAACACAAAGTGTTGCAAGTCCTGTATGTACATCTTCTTTCTGCATCTCATACAACAAGCTTACAAGGATTCTTGCACCTGAGCAGCCAACCGGATGTCCGAGAGCAATTGCTCCACCATTGACATTCAGCTTACTAAGGTCAAATCCAAGATCTTTTCCAACAGCTACAGACTGTGCTGCAAATGCTTCGTTTGCTTCGATCAGATCAAAATCTCCGATCTCCATTCCCAGCTTCTTCATAACTTTACGTGTTGAATAAACCGGTCCGATTCCCATGATTGCCGGATCACATCCTGCGAGTTCTCCGCCGATCCATGTTGCCATAGGTGTTACGCCAAGCTCTTTTGCTTTTTCTTCGCTCATAACGATAAGTGCAGCTGCACCATCATTGATTCCGGATGCGTTACCTGCTGTAACCATACCGTCTTTCTTAAATGCAGGACGAAGTTTTGCAAGACCTTCTTTTGTGATTCCTTTACGAGGACCTTCATCTGTATCTACAAGAATCGTTTCTTTTTTCTTCTTCACTTCGACCGGAACAATCTCGTCTTTAAATTTACCTTCTGCCATTGCTTTTTCACATTTGTTCTGAGACCATGCTGCAAATTCATCCAGTTCTTCTCTTGTAAGTCCCCACTGTTCGCAGATATTTTCTGCTGTGATTCCCATATGATAATTATGGAATGCATCGGTCAGACCATCCTTGATCATAGCATCTTCGATTGTCGCATTTCCCATACGATATCCATAACGTCCGTTTCTCAACATGTACGGAGCCATTGTCATATTTTCCATACCACCTGCAACGATGATATCTGCATCTCCAGCTGCGATCAGCTTCGCTGCAAGGTTTACACAGTGAAGACCGGACCCACAAAGTACGTTGATAGTTGTTGCCGGTACTTCATTCGGGATTCCTGCATATACAGCTGCCTGACGTGCCGGGTTCTGTCCGTTGCCTGCCTGGATAACATTTCCCATATACACTTCGTCAACCTGATCCGGAGAAACGCCCGCTCTTTTGAGAGCTTCTTTGATTACGATCGTTCCAAGTTCTACAGCCGATGTATTTGCAAACTGTCCGCCCATTACACCGATTGCTGTACGACATGCTCCTGCTAAAACAACTTTTCTTGCCATGATAAAAATCCTCCTTTTATATTCACAAAAATCTGATAGTTCTATTATAATCCCCTTGTTTTCACTTTTCAATAGTTGATTGATATTTTTTTAACATTTTTCTTGTGTACTATAATAGAAACATCTGTTAACTTTATTGAAACACCTCTTAATAAATGTTAAGATTTTGTCTTGTGTTTATATATTTTTAATACTTTTTATACTTATTTTATCGAAAGGATTTTATCTCACATGAACGAATTAAGACCAAAACTTTTCGACGTCATGAAGAGCTACACCAAAAAACAGCTGATCAAGGATATCATTTCTGGTATCATCGTTGCCATTATTGCTCTTCCCCTCTCAATCGCACTCGCAATTGCTTCCGGTGTCGGACCAGAGCAGGGACTTTACACCGCGATCATTGCCGGTTTCTTTATCTCTTTCTTCGGAGGGAGCCGTGTACAGATTGGCGGACCGACCGCTGCATTCGTTGTTATTATTTACGGAATTGTTGCCAGTTATGGAACCGACGGTCTGATCGTCGCAACCATCCTCGCCGGCATTATCCTTGTCATCATGGGAATCTGCCGTTTCGGTTCTCTGATCAAATACATTCCTTACACGATCACAACCGGATTTACCTGTGGTATTGCTGTCACCCTGTTTATCGGACAGCTGAAAGATTTCTTCGGTATGGATATTGCTTCCGTTCCATCTGAATTTCTGGACAAGGTCATTGTCTATGCAAAAAATATCAGTACGATCAACCTAACCGCCACCCTGATCGGTCTTTTAGCTGTTGCGATCATGCTACTTTGGACAAAAGTAACTGATAAAATTCCGGGGTCTTTGGTTGCCATCGTTGTTACCACTGCAATCGCTTATTTTGCAAAACTTCCGGTCAACACCATTGGAAGTGTGTATGGAAAACTGAATTCTGCTTTTCCTTCTTTCCATGTTCCATCTATTACCATGAACCTGATACAGCAGATGATCTCACCAGCATTTACCATTGCTGTTCTTGCAGCGATTGAATCCCTGCTGTCCGCAGTTGTATCGGATGGAATGATCGGCGATACCCACAAATCCAATGCCGAACTGATCGGACAGGGTCTGGGAAATATTTTCTCCGGTTTCTTTGGTGGAATTCCTGCGACCGGTGCAATCGCCAGAACTGCTGCCAATGTCCGCAATGGCGGACGGACTCCGATTGCCGGGATCGCACATTGTATTACACTTACAATCATTCTTCTGGTACTGATGCCACTTGCCGCCCTGATCCCAATGACAACACTTGCTGCTGTTCTTCTGGTGGTTGCCGCAAATATGGCCGACTGGAGTTCCTTCTTCCGTTTGTGTAAGAATGCTCCTAAAAGTGATATCATCGTTCTGGTTGCAACCTTCTTTCTGACCGTATTCTTCGATCTGGTTGTTGCCATCGAAATCGGTGTTGTCCTCGCTGCCTTGCTTTTCATGAAACGTATGGCAGAAACAGCTGATATCAAAGCCTGGAAATATACCGATTCACCGGACATTACCCCGGGGGAAGCAGAAAAACTACGTGAGATCCCGCATTCCATCAGTGTATTCGAAATCTGCGGACCGATGTTTTTTGCCGCAGCCGATCAGCTTCTTGGCATCAACAGCGATCATCGTACCAAAGCAGTCGTCATCCGTATGCGAAGTGTACCGGCTATCGATGCCAGTGCAATGAAATGTCTCCATGAACTTGCTGAGCGTGCAAAGAAAAAGAATATCCATCTGATTTTCTCCCACGTCAATGAACAGCCGATGAAGGTTATGAAAAAAGATGGATTCTATGAACTGATCGAAAAAAAGAATTTCCATGAAAACATTGTAAGTGCACTGGATTATGCGGAAACACTTGTAAAATAGTTTTGCGATTATTATGTTTTTTCAAAAAAACAATTTTGTCATTGACATTTATATAGCAATTTGTTAAATTAAAGTTGCTCATATGACTGACGGAAGTGGAATGAACCACAGGGAAATATGAGGATTTGATTATTTAGCCGACCGTCTGGGCGATTCAGCTCAGATGCCGGCTTTTTTTACGCATTTTTATAAGATTATCATAAATCAGGGCTATATAAAAGGCGTAAACATCCATCGGTTCTTCTGGCTGAACCTTTTCATATGTCTGGAATTTGCCAGAACTTTCCGGGCATAAACCGCAGCAACACAGTGTATAATAACCAGGTCATAGGTACTATGGCTCACCCACAAGAAGGAGGAATAACCAAATGATGCAGAAAGAACAATGGCAGGGATTTGAAGGAAGACTCTGGAAAGAAGAAATCAACGTTCGTGATTTTATCCAGAACAACTACACACCTTACGAGGGAGATTCTTCATTCCTTGCAGACCCGACCGAAGCAACAAACCAGCTCTGGGGCAAGCTTCAGGAACTCCAGAAAGAAGAACGTGCAAAAGGCGGCGTTCTGGATATGGAAACAGAAGTGGTATCTTCTCTTACCGCTTACGGTCCAGGTTATATCTGCGAAGAACTGAAAGATAAAGAACAGGTTGTGGGTCTTCAGACTGACAAACCTCTGAAACGTGCATTTATGCCGTTCGGTGGAATCAAAATGGCTGAGGAAGCATGCAAAACTTACGGATATGAACCAAACCCGAAATTTCATAAAATCTTTACAGATTATCATAAAACACATAACCAGGCAGTATTTGATGCCTATACTCCGGAAATGAAAAAAGCACGTCACGCAAAAATCCTTACCGGTCTTCCGGATACTTACGGAAGAGGACGTATCGTCGGTGACTACCGTCGTGTTGCTCTTTACGGCATCGATCTTCTGATCGCTATGAAGCAGGATGATCTCGCAAACTGCGGATACGGATCCATGCGTGACAATGTCATCCGTCAGCGAGAAGAACTTGCAGAACAGATCCGTGCCCTCAAGGGTATGAAAGAAATGGCTGCTATCTACGGATTCGACATTTCCGAGCCAGCAAAAAATGCAAAAGAAGCATTCCAGTGGCTGTACTTCGGATACCTTGCAGCAATCAAGACTCAGAACGGAGCTGCCATGAGTGTCGGACGTGTATCTACCTTCCTTGATATCTACATCAAGAGAGATATGGAAGCAGGAATCCTTACCGAAGAAGAAGCTCAGGAATTAGTTGACCATATGACAATGAAATTCCGTATGGTTAAGTTCGCACGTATCCCATCTTACAACCAGCTCTTCTCTGGTGACCCGGTTTGGGCTACACTGGAAGTCGGCGGAATGGGACAGGACGGACGTTCTATGGTAACAAAGACAGACTACCGTTTCCTGCACACCCTGGAAAACATGGGACCTTCTCCGGAACCGAACCTGACTGTACTTTACACAGAACGTCTTCCGAAGAACTTCAAGGACTACGCTTCACATATTTCTATTGAAACAAGTTCTATCCAGTATGAAAATGATGATGCAATGCGTCCGGTATGGGGCGATGACTATTCTATCTGCTGCTGCGTATCTGCAACACAGACAGGTAAAGAAATGCAGTTCTTCGGAGCAAGAGCAAACCTTGCAAAATGCCTTCTTTACGCGATCAACGGTGGTGTCGACTGCAAATCAAAAGATCAGGTAGGACCGGCTTACACACCAATCACTTCTGAATACCTTGATTATGATGAAGTAATGGCTAAATACGACAAGATGATGGACTGGCTCGCTGGACTGTATGTAAACGTACTGAACCTGATCCAGTACATGCATGACAAATACTACTATGAAGCATCTCAGATGGCACTGATCGATACCGATGTACGTCGTACATTTGCAACAGGTATCGCAGGATTCTCCCATGTAGTTGACTCCTTAAGTGCAATCAAATATGCAAAAGTGAAAACAATCCGTGACGAAAACGGACTCGTTGTAGATTTCGAGACAACCGGTGATTTCCCGAAATACGGAAATGATGATGACCGCGCAGATGATATCGCAGTATGGCTTCTTCAGACATTTATGAAGAAACTGAAAAAGCATCACACCTACCGTGAATCCGAACCGACAACTTCTATCCTTACCATTACCTCAAACGTTGTATATGGAAAAGCTACCGGTGCTCTTCCGGACGGAAGAAAAGCAGGCGCACCGCTTTCACCTGGAGCAAACCCGAGCTACGGTGCAGAACAGAACGGACTTCTTGCTTCCCTGAACTCCGTTGCCAAGCTGCCTTACGAATGGGCACTTGACGGAATCTCTAACACCCAGACCATCAACCCGGATGCAATCGGACATACTCCGGAGGAGCGCATTAACAACCTGGTAAATGTTATGGACGGATACTTCTCTCAGGGTGCTCACCATCTGAACGTCAACGTATTCGGAACAGAAAAACTTCTTGACGCTATGGAACATCCGGAAAAAGAAGAATACGCAAACTTTACGATCCGTGTGTCAGGATATGCGGTTAAGTTCATCGACCTTACACGCGAACAGCAGCTCGATGTGATCGCAAGAACCTGCCACGATCGTATGTAATTACCGAACTTACACTCTTTTGCCAAACATATCGTTCTGCTGGAAGTCATGCATTTTAAAGTGCATGACTTTCGGCACATACAGAGATGCTGCTGGCAGCTTTTCCTGCATACTAAGGCATTTAAAAGACTCTGCCTGATCCGCAGTTTTCCAATCACACAATGAAAAAGGAGATTTTCATATGACTCAAATCAAAGGACTTATTCACTCTACAGAAAGCTTTGGTTCTGTTGACGGGCCTGGGGTACGTTTTATTATATTTGTTCAGGGATGTCCACTGAGATGTCAGTTCTGTCATAACCCTGACACCTGGAATATGACAGATAAAAACGGCGCCACCTGGCGCAGTGCCGATGAGCTTCTTGCGCAGGCTCTGCGTTACCGCACTTACTGGAAAAATGGCGGTGGAATCACCGTAAGCGGCGGAGAACCTCTCCTTCAGATTGATTTTCTGCTGGATCTTTTCAAAAAAGCAAAGGCAAAAGGTATTCACACAACGATTGATACTGCAGGCGGTCCTTTTACCAGAGAAGAACCATTTTTCTCCAAATTCCAGGAGCTGATGCAGTATACCGATCTTCTTCTTGTTGATATCAAGCATATCGATGAAAAATCTCACAAAGAGCTGACCGGAAAAACAAATAAAAACATTCTGGATATGATCCGCTTTCTCTCCGATATCAAAAAACCTGTCTGGATCCGCCATGTGCTCGTACCGGAGCGCAGCGACTATGATGAATACTTAAACCGGTTAAATGATTTTATCCAGACACTTGATAATGTAGAAAGAGTAGAAATCCTGCCTTATCACACACTTGGTGCCTACAAATGGAAAGAGCTGGGACTTGATTATCCCCTCGAAGGGATCAATCCACCTTCGAAAGAACGTGTGGAAAATGCAAAGAAGATCCTGCACTGTTCGTAAAAGTTACTGTTCACAGTACCTGTGACCAGCAACGCATAAGACACATTTTTAAAAAAATAGATGACAGCTTTCTCTTCATATTTTACCTGTAATGTGCTATGATTGGTGTAGTGTATTTAAGAGAGGAGCATTATAGCAATGAACGAAAGAATGGAACGCGTATTGGAAAAAATGAGAAAAAAAGGAATCGATCAGTTACTTGTATCTGATCCACTCAGCATCCGCTTCTTAACAGGCATCACGGTAAATCCTGGGGAAAGATTATATGCCCTGCTGCTTCGTACAAGCGGAAAGCACACGATTTTCCTGAACTATCTGTATTATGTTTCCAATACAGGTTTTGAAGAAGTATGGTTCAGCGATATGGACGATCAGATCGGTGTTCTGACCAGGCATATCGACACCAAAGGCGTACTCGGTATCGATAAAGTATTTCCGGCACGTTTTCTTATTCCGCTTCAGGAGCGCTGCCCTGAGCTGAAGACCGTATGGGGATCTGACTGTGTAGATGGTGTCCGCGCAGTAAAGAATGCCGAAGAAATTGAAATCATGAAACATTCTACAGAAATCAATGATCTGGTAATGGAACGAGCTGCTGCTTATATCAAAGAAGGTATGACCGAAAAGCAGATTGCTGATTTTATCGATGCAGAATACCTCAAAGAAGGTGCGAGTGGTGTAAGCTTTGATACCATCGTATGTTTCGGTGCGAATGCAGCTGACCAGCATCATACACCAAGTGAGACAAGAACCTTAAAAGCCGGTGAATGTATCCTGATCGATATGGGCTGCGTATGGCATGGATATTGTTCAGATATGACAAGAACTTTCTACTGCAAGAGTGTAGATGATGAGCAGGCTAACATTCATGATATTGTCCGCACTGCTGTCGAAAAGGCAGAAGCTGCAATCAAGCCGGGAGCACGTTTCTGTGATATTGATGCACAGGCAAGAGACTACATCGATGAAAAAGGCTACAGCGAATACTGGAAGATCCGCCTTGGACACTTCATCGGACAGGAAGACCATGAATATGGCGATGTCAGCCCGATCAATAAAAATGTGGCTGAACCTGGTATGATCTTCTCCATCGAGCCTGGTATCTATATTGAAGGCAAGTACGGCGTCCGTGTAGAAGACCTCGTTCTGGTAACAGAAGATGGACATGAAGTTCTGAACAAAGTAGAAAAGAAATACCGCATTGTCGGCTAATTAAAAGATACCTGTTTTCTACATTTAATGCCCGGTTTTCAAACAGACTTTTTACATTCTGTTTGAAAACCGGGCATTGTTACTGTTTTTATGTTATGTTCCTGTAATCTCTTATCCGGTTATCTTACACTGTCATTCTCTTTTATACATGCAGATTCTTCTCTATCTCCTGTCGCATTTCTTTCCCTTTAAAAAGGACCAGTCCGATCAGCATCAGCACTCCCATCCCAATCGAAATTACAGACGGAAATACAATCTTTACCTTTCCTGTCACCAGAAAGAAAAACGGTAGGATCATTCCATAAAGTGCTGCCATCACAAAATATACCAGATAATCCTTCGCCTGGCGATAATACACCCTCGATATGATCAGCATCGAAATCATAATCAGACCACTTACTCCCGGAAGAACAAAATCGATCGACCAGCCATGCCACCTGGTCAGCCAGTCCCAGATGATACAGCCTACTGTTACAATGATCAGCTGCCACATGGCATTTTTCAGCAGATTATAACGCTTAAAAAATCCAACCGCAAGCGCAAGCCACATGCTGAATGCACCTCCACAAACGAATAGCGATAAATAAAATGTCTTATCAATACTATAATCCACGCCAAGTGCCGTTACGATAGCGATCATGCAAAGGAATGTAAATATTTTGAATATCTGCATCCCCTTCGCTTCTGTCATGACGCTTTCCGGATATTCCACCTTAAGGATCTCCGTTTTCACTTCCTGTTCTTTCAGAATCTGGAAAAAATTCTCTTTGATTGCATCACAGTCATATCTGGACGTAAATCCCAGATAAATCTTATCCCGGAAGGAACACATACAAAGCTCTACTTTCGGCGTACTTGTATAAACACCAAAATACCTGATATACGTCTCATAGCTTTCCGGCATCCGGATGATTCCCATGTTGGAAAAAATAGCGGTCACATCACTTTCTGCCGTCCTCGCCCCGATATTGATACAGACATTTTTCAGTTCCAGCGGCGCAAATTTCAGGATTGGATGCACCTGCAAGGCGAAGTAATCGTTCATCCGCTTCTCCATCTTTTCCGCTGTCAGTTCTTCTTTAAAACATGCATTTACTTTTTGCACAACATCTGTGAACTCTTCTTTTCCACCCTGAAAATGATATCCCGGTTCGATCCAGTTGAAGAAATTGAGCATTGTATTGGTCGGAAAGAAATTACGCAGATTTACCGGAACCATCAGTACAACCGGCTTGCTTTCCTGCCGTCTTGTCATTGTCCGGTGAATCGCACACAGATATACCGCAGTCAGAAATACCGTCATCGATACACCATAAGTCTTTGCCTGATGCCTCAGTTCTTCGACCGGAATTTCTGCCTCTGTCGTCTGCAGGCTTCCAAGCTCGCGCCGGTTTCCGCGAAGCTGATGCGCTGCCGGCTTTTTCTCCTTTTTGCGGTCTGCCTGGTGGGAATAATATCTTTCAAATCCATCTGCTTCCTGATCGAAAAGGCTCTCCGAATACTCTGACAGAACCACATCCTCCAGTCCATCCTCATGATGTGCCAGATACAGATAATTTTTCACCAGCTCCCGTACAAATTCACTGGCACCGGTTCCGTCCGTCAGCACATGAAAGACCTCAAAATTGATTCTCTTTTTGTAATAAGTCACTTCAAAAAGCAGATCTCTCTTATCACGGATATAAAGGTTGCTGCACGGCTCCTTATACTCTTCTCTTACAACCGGTCTTTTATTACTCTGTTCCAGATAATGCCAGAACAGTCCCTTTCGCAGCACGGACAGAAAGATCGGATATTTTTCCAGGGTCCTGTCTACCGCCTTCTGCAGGATCTCCTGCTGTATATCCTCTTTCAATTCACAATAGAATCGGAATACACGGGTATCCCTTTTACTGCTCGCCGCCGGAAAAAGCTTCGCTGCATTGTCCAGCCTTCTCCAGTGCTTTACATTTGTCTGCGGCATTTTCTATTCCCCCTCCAGAAAATGATTGATATATTCAAAACTTTCCTGTACATGCAGACTCCGGATTCCCAGTGCAAAATATCCGTGAAGTGCATCCTTGATCCGGTGTACTTCCACCCGGTTACCTGCCTCTGCAAGACGTCTTCCATACGCTTCTCCCTCATCCCGGAGCGGATCAAATTCTGACGTCAGGATCAGTGTATCCGGCTGTCCTGACAGATCTTTCTCCAGAATCGGTGCAAAATATGGATTTAACTTGTCCTCTTCCGAACCTGCATAAAGATTGATATAATCTTTTAATTTGCCTGCCGTCAGAAGATAATCCTGCCCGTTCTCCCTTACAGAAGAGAACAGACTCTTCTCTGAATAATCATTATTGACTGCCGGATAGATCAGAATCTGTCTCTTTGGCATAAATTCGCCACGGTCCCGTGCCATAATGGACAATGCAGCTGCCAGATTGCCACCTGCACTGTCTCCAATCAGAGTAATATCCTCCGGCTTTGTATCCGGATGCGTATACAATGCTCTTGCCACAGCATAGCAGTCCATAAGCCCGGTCGGGAACTTGTGCTCCGGCGCCAGGCGGTATTCTACTGCTGCTACAGTCTGCCCCGTCGCCTGTGCCATCCGGGAACATACTCTCTCATAATTTTCCACATGCTCAGTCGCCCATCCTCCTCCGTGAAGGAAAAGCATGATCTTTCGTCCCTTGATCTGATCTTTTTCCAGACACGATGCTTCATCCGGGAAAAATACCCGGATCGGAACTTCATAATCGCCGTTATATACCTGCAGATCCATTTTTTTATAAAAAATTTTCATCGGATCCAGTCTTTTCAGATCCGCAAGCTGCCTTGATACTTCTACATCAATCCCTCCAAAAGACAGGATTTTCAGGATTGCTTTTGTTGCTATATTGATTGCCATATTTTTCTGTCCTCATTTATTTTTTCATACAGATTTATTCTACCATAGAATGATGTCCCCTACCACTCTTTCTCTTTCCATCTTTGCTACATTAACCCATTTTCAATTTTTCAGATTTCACAATTATCTCATTATTTATTTGACACAGACTGTCAAAACAGTTACCATACACTTATGCACAAGGAGGGTGTATTTGTTTTATGAATAATAAAAAAAATATAGACGACTATTTTGATGACAACTTTGAAGTAACTTATACAGGTGATCTTCCGTCGATCCCTGTGGGGCAGGATGATTATGACGACCGGCATGACGACACAGACTACCTTAACGATTATGAAACTGACGACTACTACGATGAAACAGACAGGCTTGCTCCTGATTATGACGATGATTATGAAGAAGAGGATTCTTATTATGACCGCCAAAGACCAGCCAGACGGACAGAACGGAGAAATTCCCGCAGACGTCCCGATTCCTCTTCCGAAGAACTGGCTGCTCCGATCCGGAATATTGCCCGCACCGGAAGTACTGCCGCTGAGAAACTGACCATTTTCATCCTTCGCCCGGCACCGGTTCTGATGTCCGCCATCATCCTGGCAATTACCTTTTTTTCATTCTGGAATCAGCTGTCTGATTATGGAGATATCAATACACTGAGCTCCACTCCCGATCTTACACTGATTGCATACCTGGCTGTCGGAGGGGTTATGCTAATCTGGATGCTGTCTACGTTCTTTTTCACATTAAGTGGCATCCGGCACGGAACCGGACGAGGGCTTACCTATTTTGTTCTGGTATACATTCTTTCCTACCTGTTCAGCCTTGCGGCAAATGCAATTCCTGCGGATGTCGAACTGTTTACCGGTATCCGGGGCGGCATCCTGGTATTTGGTTCTCTTTACCCGGCATATTTTCCATTCTGCGTGGTGGGAATTATTACTTGTATTTTGCGGAAAATTTTGAAGTAAAACATTCCTCATACTAAGGCATATGCCTTAGGGCATCCTCATATGGTGTTTTTACTTTATAAGTGAACAACAACTAATTACATGCGAAAAAAGAGTAAGTCAAATCACTCATCTATCTGATTTGACTTACTCTTTTCTTACTTTTGTTTCATTCCCGATGTGTTTTCCAACTTTTGTACTATTTTTTCTATATCATATTCCGGTGCATAGGTATTGGCAATATCATAGAT
>ERZ894209.717-NODE-717-length-15062-cov-30.083628_pt1 | contig 15062 bp, 5 predicted proteins | sample MGYA00380288_ERZ894209 | MGnify/ENA primary metagenome ERZ894209 (study PRJEB32331, sample SAMN06328482) | human gut metagenome | biome: human gut microbiome; feature: stool | host: Homo sapiens | collected 2013-12-13 ... | reverse complement strand
GGAAAGAGTTTGGTGTTGCAGGGAAATGTCATACATGTTACAGAAATGTTACAAATGTTTTGGAATAGAATGGTATTGTGCTAAGAGCGATTGCTCTTATTCTCCCAATAATCATTAATGTTAAGCATTTAAGAGTAACAATATAAGTATAATAGAAGAGTGGATGCTTTTGTGTTTCGTATTTGGTTATTTCTATGTTAAGCAGCCAAATTACTAGTTAATTGTTTGCAGATGTCGAGAATTCTTGCGAATATTGCATACAAGTTGTGTGTAGAATTGATTGTAATTAGAACTTTGATATTAAAAATCAAAGATGTATGTAACTTTTTTAATTCATTTATTAAATAAATGAATTCTACCAACGAGTATAGAAATATGAAAAACCATTTTTGTTTAAACCTATTCTTCTTACTAAAAAAGTTTTTTTGTGCTGGATGCAAGCAGCATATCTCAGATAGTGCTGCTAAGGCAAATGAGGCATTGTTTACTCAATTAGATAGTCTGATAGATAATTCTGATAAACTTATTTTGCAGAAAGAGGAGCGAATAGAGGCGTTGAAGCATTCACTAAGACAATCTAAGGCATTTGAGAAACAGTATGAACTTAATCAGGCTATTTATCAAGAATATCGCGTGTATGATGCAGATTCGGCTATGAAGTATACTACACAAAGCCTTGATTTAGCACGACAATATCATGATAAGAATCGTGAGATTGAATCTTTATTAGGTATTGGTTTTGTTTATACGGCTAATGGCTTGCTTAGTCAAGCCTCTGAAGTAATGCATTCACTCTGTTCTTCCAGTATGCCTCGCTACTTACGTTCGCGTTATTATGGTCAGATGCGTACTCTCTGCTCGCGGTTGCAACTCTATTCATTAGGTGATGATGCATTACATGAGCATTATGGTCAACTTTATGCGTTATATTCAGATTCAGTATTGCAGACGGCCACTCCTGACGAGCCACGCTACCTTTATAGCCGTGTGTGGAAATATCAAGATGTTCCCGGTGCACAACGTATTGCCATTAGGGATGAGTTGGAAAAGGAAAAACAACGTCTTCTACCTAATAGTCGTAATTATTCTATTTTAGCTTATAACTTGGCTCTACTTTATGAAAAAGAACACAACCATACCAAGTGGCTGGAAAATATGATTCTCTCAGGTATTGCTGATGTATATGCTGTGAATCGTGATATTGGTTCGTTGTATGCATTGGCTTCCTATTTATATGAACAAGGTCAGTTGGACCGAGCCTATCGTTATAGTACTTATTGTTCTGATATCGGTATAACTTTTAAGAGCCGTGTACGACTGCTTCATCAGCAGAAGTTGCAGAGAAGGATACATCAAAGCTACATTGAACGTGATCATATGCAACAGAAGCAGCTAAAGCTATTCCTTTTATTTATTAGTTTTCTCACTATTGTATTGCTGATAGCTCTTTTCTTTTTGAGAAGGCAAACAAGAAGACGTAGGAAAGCTTTGGTTGAGCTACATGTGGCCAATGGTAGATTGAAGAGTCTTAATAGTGAACTGCAAAAGCTCAATTTGGTTCTACGTGACACAAATTATATTAAGGAGGAGTATATTGGTCAGGTATTCAAACTTTGTTCATCCTATATTTGCCGTATGGAGGAGTATCGTAAAAAGTTAAACCGTAAATTAAAGGCTGGGCAACTTGAAGATTTAAAGAAGATGATTAGTTCTACTTCTACCATGAGCGATGAAATGAAGGATTTTTATGAGAAATTTGATTCCATTATTCTACATTTATACCCTGATTTTGTAGAGCACTTCAATAGTTTGCTACGTCCCGAAGAACATATTGAAGTGAAGTCTGGGCGGCTTAATACAGAACTTCGTATTCATGCTTTGATACGAATGGGGGTAACGGATAGTGAGAAGATTGCAGAATTTTTGCACTGTTCACTGCAAACCGTATATAATAATCGTTCTATAACTTTAAATAAATCTTCGCTCAGTAAGGAGGAATTTCTTCGAGCTGTGAAAGAGGTTTGTAAAAAGTAATTTGAAGACTGAGCGTTTCTCTCATTTTTTACCCACATGTATATAGATAATTGCCATTCAATAGCTTAATACTATCGAATGGCAATTATCTATATACATGTTTTTGATTACCGATTTAATTTAAATCACTACTGAAAATCTATTGAGTCTGTCTGTAATTGAAAGATAATCAGTAATATATAACTTTGTGAATTTACCAAATCCTCTACCTGTGAATATAATCGGTTGTTACATTGTCTAATTTTGCTCTCGAGATTTTTTACACACAAGTTCCTATTAACTTAAAAATGTAATTTATGAAAACCAGACAAAAATCGAGAGACGCAAGTGGTATTTTGCTTGTCTGTCTTATGTGGATGCTGTCACTTTCAAGCTCACTTCATGCACAGACATGGAATATTAACGGAAATGTGACAGATGAACAAGGAGAACCGATAATCGGTGCCAATGTAGTGATACAAGGTACGGGTACGGGCACCATTACCGATGTAGAAGGAAACTTTAAACTCGCTTCAGTGACTAAGGGGGCGGTAATGGAGATAAGTTTCATTGGGTATATATCCAAGACATTGCAGGTGAAAGACGCATCATCGTTAAAGATTGTACTGAAAGAAGATAACCAGGCACTGGATGAGGTGGTAGTAGTAGGTTATGGTGTACAGCGCAAAAGTGATCTTACAGGTTCGGTTGCTTCAGTTAACTCGGATGTACTTGAAAGTCGCCCACAAGCTAATTTGATTCAATCTTTGCAAGGAGCAGTTCCAGGATTGAATATTAGTGTGACGGGTAGTAATGCTGAAGGTTCGTCTACTACTACACGTATTCGTGGTAACAACTCCATTACGGCCGATAATAAACCTCTTGTTATTCTTGATGGAATACCTTTTGATGGTCCATGGTCGGAAATCAATCCCAATGATGTAGAGAGTATAGAAGTATTGAAGGATGCCTCTTCAGCAGCCATTTATGGTGCTCGCGGTTCTAACGGTGTAATCCTTATTACTTCTAAGCGCGGTAAGAAAGACAGATTGACGGTATCATACGATACTTATGTTACTATTGACCAGCCTATCAATTTACCTCGTATGATGAATGGCAAAGAATTCTATAAGTATAAATCTGAAGCTTTCAAGGCTACCAATACTACTCCTCCTACAGAAGAGAATCCTGAACCTTGGTTAGATAACTTTACTCCTACTGAATTAGCTATGTATGCTGCCGGTCAGAGTACTGATTGGATGAAGTTGGCAACACAGACCGGTATAAAACAACAGCATAACCTTTCTTTCCGTGGTGGAGCTAACAAAACCAGCTATTTCATTTCATTGAACTATACGGATGTGAAAGGAACTGCGGTAGGCAATGAGTTCAAGCGTTATAATGTACGTTTCAATCTTGATCAGGAGTTTAATAGTTGGTTGAAATTTTCTACTACTACACAGTTAGGTCGCTACGATCGTAGTGGTAGCAGTGCTTCTTTTTGGCGGGCTATAAAACAAGTTCCGTTGGGACGTGCTTATAACGAGGATGGTTCACTTACACTTTCTGCTACTGAGGACTCCTCTTCAGCTTTCAGCATTAATCCGTTGGGATCTCTTAATAATAAGACAAAAGATATTCGTGCAAAGGTTATCACTAATAATGTGCTTGAGGTAAAGTTTCCCTTTATTAAAGGGCTGAGCTATAAATTGAATACAGGCTTCACTTACCAAAACAGCTCCTATAAGAATTATCAAGGTTTGGATACCTACGAAGGAGCTAGTGCTAATGGCGTATTGAATACTGATGACTGGCATTCAGAAGAATGGATTTTGGAGAATATTATTTCTTATCAACGTGAATTTGGCAAACATCGTATATTTTTCACAGGATTATATTCTGCTCAAAGCAAGGAATATGAACAGAATACAATGGAAGGTAAGAATTTTCCCAATGATGTGATGTATTATTACCAGATTTCTAAAGCTGCCACAATGTCTGGTAATTCCAATTATTATAAAGAAAATCATATTTCACAAATGGGGCGTTTGAATTATACTTATGATGATCGTTACTTGTTGACTCTTACTGCTCGTCGTGATGGTTACTCCGCTTTTGGTGAAAGTTCTAAATTCGGCGTTTTTCCTTCAGCCGCTATTGGATGGAATATTTCCAATGAATCTTTTTTTAAAGACAAGCCTATAAGTGAAACCATTAGCAATCTGAAATATCGCTTGTCATGGGGTAAAAATGGCAATGAGGCTATCAGTGCTTATAGTACACTACCTAATCTTTCAACTTACAATTATCTGAATGATGATCATACTGCACAGTTTGGTTTCTATCCGTCGAAGTTAGCTTCGCCCGGTTTAGGTTGGGAAACTACTACATCTATTAATACTGGCTTTGATATTGCACTTTGGAATGGACGTATTCAGAGTTCATTTGATATTTATTGGTCTAAAACCAAAGATTTGCTGCTTTCCCGTTCTATTCCTACCATTAATGGTACTGGCTCTATTACTGAGAATCGTGGACAGACCCGTAATCGTGGTTTTGAATTCCAGATAACTTCTAATAACATTACACATAAGAGTTTTAGCTGGAGCACCTCTTTCAACCTCTCACACTATCGTTCGGAGATTGTAGATGTTGGTTTGTATGATGCTAATGGAAAGCCGGTTGATGATGTGGCTTCCAAGTGGTTTATTGGTGAACCTATCAATGTGAACTATGATTATAAAATTATCGGTGTATGGCAGATTGCTGATCCGTCTAACCCGACAGGGCAGCAAGATCCTAACTATCGTAATTCGTATCCTGGATATGTGAAATACCTTGATGTAGATGGTAACGATATTACAACGGCTGATAAGACTATTATAGGGTCGGCTATTCCTAAAGTAAATATGAGTTTGATGAACACTTTTGAGTACAAAAACTTCACTCTGAGTGTGTTCTTAACGGCTCAGTTAGGACAAACCCATCTGAATGCCTTGTATGATACAAGCCATAATTCATATCGCCAGAACCGCTTTTTGGTGGATTTTTGGACTCCAGAGAATCCTACGAATAGCTATCCGAAAAATAGTTTGAATAGTGATGTGAATCCAGAGGGAGCCAGTTTCTATGAAAAGACAGATTTCTTACGTATTTCCGACGTTACATTGGGTTATAATTTCCCACAACAATGGTTGCGTCGTACTTTCATCAAACGGCTCAATCTTTACATGAACATTAAGAATTTGGCTACAATAACTGGCTGGACAGGTATGGATCCGGAATTTCTCAATGATCAATTGGCTGCTCCTCCAGTACGTTCGTTCACTTTTGGACTAAAGTTAGATATTTGATGAGAGTAATATATCATAAAAAGCTAAAATGAAATTGCACATATGAAAAAAATAACATATTTCAATGTCTTAGTGTTTACAGTATTATTGCTCACTATGGGCGGCTGTAATGAGGATAAGTTTCTTAAGGAAGATCCTCGTGATGCACTTTATCCTGAAAATTTACTTGTAGATTACAATGGATTTAAATCGATGATAACGCCTCTTTATGGTCTTATGCGTGCAGAGTATCGCCGTGCTGATGCAATGGGAGGAAGTATTGCGCTCTGTCTGCATTCTGCCTGGGGTGGAGGGGTAGATAATTCATGGGCCAATAATAGTCATGCGGAAATGAAGTTCCTCTACAATCCCAAAGAGATAACTTACACTGATCTTGCTATTTGGAATAATATTTTCCAGTGGGGATATCGTATCATCAACACTGCCAATATGGTTATCTCAAGAGCTGACAATGATGGCATTAACTGGGGAAGTGGTGCTGATGCTGAAAATCGTAAAAATGAGGTGTTGGCCGAAGCTCGCTTTTTCCGTGCTTGGGCTTACCGTCACCTTACCTATTCATTTGGTGCAGTGCCCCTTTCAACACAAGAAATTACAGGATTGAATTATCGTGATGATTGGGACCGTGCTTCCTTGAGTAGTATTCGCGAAGTGATGGCAGAAGATTTCCAGTTTGCAGTCGATAACCTTCCTTTGCGTACTTCTAATAATAGTAAAGTCTCTGGTGCTGTGGCACGTCACTATTTGGGTGAACTTTATTTGGCAGAAGGTAATGCTGAAAAAGCAGTTTCAGTACTGAAACCATTAGTGGAAAGTGGAGAATATTCCCTTATAAATCAACGCTTTGGTAGTAATGCTTCCAATGATGGATGTCCTTTTATTGACGTATTTTATACTCCTATGTATGCTGATGGAAATACGGAGGTGTTACTGGCTTTCATTAACACAGAAGAGGAGAATAGTGCCTATGGTACTGCAAATGTCTATATGACTACAACTTATAAGAACTATTATGCTAATGATGGCGATTGTAAAAAGACAAACCAGCATAATCCGGACTATATCAATAACGGTGGTGAAGGTTCATTTGCACAAGTCTTTTGGCAAGCTAATGGTGGTAAGGGAGCCGGACGTGTAGTTCCTTCCAGAGGAGCACTTCGTTTGTACAATTATAAAGGAATGGGAGAACAAGATGACCGTGTATCTGCCAATGCTATCGTATGGAGTATTAATGATGTAGATGCTGCCGGCAATGTAACCAAGGTATTTGATTTAGGTGGTACTGCACTTATTGATACTACGGTTAATGCAGCCATGCTAACTTCTACTTCCATTAAAAAATATGATTGGCCTACTACTCGTAAATGGGATTATACTCCACCTATTTTGGCTAATGCAGCTAATGATGGACACTATGCGGACATTGTTTATTTACGTTTGGCAGATACATATTTACTTTATGCAGAGGCTCTTTACAAGAGTAATCAAGTAGGCGAGGCCATTAAATGGATAAATAAAGTACGTAATCGTTCCAATGCTGTAAGTATTACTGAAGATGATCTTAGAATCGGTGGTATGGATTTCATTCTTGATGAACGCAGCCGTGAACTGCTTACGGAGGAAGAACGTCGTCATACATTGGTACGTGTTTGCCAAGAAAATGGTGGTGACGAACGTGATACCAATAACTATTTCAAACGTCGCATGCGTGAACTCAATGAGATAGCTGGTATTGCAGGACGTGGTATGGATGAATATGAAACTCCTGTCCTTTTCCCGCTGCCGCAATCATTCATTGATGCCAATACTGGTAATCCTTTGGAAAATAATCCGGGGTATTGATAGATAATAGTCAGATATAAATACCGCATATAAACGGCTTTGTATATATCGGTGTTTATATCTGATTTAGATTCATATATTCAAAAGAAAACAAAAACTTAATATCTTGATACATCATGTCCGAATTGGCTTTCATTTTTAGTCTTCTTATGGTAGGGATTACAGCGGTAGGTCTTTATCGTAAGCTCAATCCTCAAGGTCTTTTGATGCTTTCCGGTTTATTAATGCTTACAGCTGCTTTTTTCATGCAAGTGCATTCGGTAGTACCTAGTAAAGCTACGGGAATGGTGGTGTTTGATTTGGTAAGGATGATAGAGGAAGTTTTTCTTTCTAATTTGGCGCGTGCAGGGTTTATGATAATGACAATTGGCGGTTATGTAGCTTTCATGAATAACATAAAGGCTACTAATGCATTGGTCTATATTTCCATGAAGCCATTAGGTCTTTTTCGACGTTATCCTTATTTGGCGGCTACTATAGTTATTCCTATTGGACAATTACTTTTTATTACTACTCCTTCAGCTGCCGGATTAGGATTGTTGCTTGTGGCTTCGGTTTATCCTGTTTTAATTAGTTTGGGAGTAAGCCAACTTACAGCATTGTCAGTCATTGCCGCTGCTACTCTATTTGATCAGGGACCGGGGTCGGCAAATACTGCTATGGCTGCCGAATTGATAGGACAATCCAATGTGGAATATTTCATCACTCATCAACTTCCTTTAGTAATTCCTACTTCCTTGGTTGTAATGGTACTCTTCTATTTCAATAACCGTTATTTTGATAAAAAAGATGCAAAGAAACAGCAGGATGGCATATTGCAGGTGTCAAATGTGACTGCAACCTCATTAGTAGAAAAACCGGATGTTCCATTGGCTTTTGCGCTACTCCCGGTATTACCTTTGGCTCTTCTCATTTTCTTTTCACCTTTTGTGGGACTGTTTCAGCCTACTGTAACATTGGGTACCACTACTGCTATGCTTTTTTCTCTGTTCTTATCATTGGTATTTGTGTTGTTTCATACTCGTAGTGTGCGTACTACTTTTAACGTTTTTGCAAGTTTTTGGAAAGGCATGGGAAATGTGTTTACTTCAGTTGTAACATTGATTGTAGCTTCAGAAGTTTTCTCTAAAGGACTGATTGGTTTGGGATTTATTGATTCATTGGTGGGTTATTCCTCTCATATCGGACTTTCGGGATTAGCTATTGCCGCAATCTTTACTCTCATTATTTTTGGAGCTGCCATGCTGATGGGAAGTGGTAATGCAGCCTTTTTTTCATTTGGTCCTTTATTGCCGGGTATAGCCACTCAGCTTGGTTTGCCGGTTTTTTCATTGATACTTCCTTTGCAGTTGGCGGCAAGCATGGGACGTGCCGCATCTCCTATTGCCGGAGTCATTGTTGCCATTGCCGGGGTAGCCGGTGTGTCATCAGTGGAGTTGGCAAGGCGTAATACATTTCCTTTAATAGGAGGAATTGTTTTCTTGATACTTTATCATCTTATCACTTTCTAAAATTAATCGACAGCTATGTTTACATTGATAAAGAATGCAAATTTATATGCTCCTGCCTATCTTGGTAAAACAGACATTTTGCTATGCGGAGAAAAGATTGCGCATATTTCAAAGACAATTGAACTGAATGAATCATTTTGCCATACTATTGACGTGCAAGGTAAAATTGTTACTCCGGGATTTATAGATCAGCATGTACATATTACTGGTGGAGGAGGGCAACAAGGTTATGCCTCATTAGTCCCCGAGGTGACTATGAGCGAACTGGTGGCATGTGGTACTACTACTGTATTGGGTATGCTTGGTACTGATGGATTTGCCAAAGAACTTACTACGCTTTATGCCAAGGCCAAAGCTATTGACGATGACGGATTGTCGGCTTATATGCTGACAAGTTATTACGGATTGCCTACCAAAACATTGATGAATAGTGTGGCTGACGATCTTATCTTCATAGATAAAGTTATTGGCTGTAAGCTGGCGATGAGTGATGACCGTAGTCCGTTTCCGACAGAGCAAGAGATATTACGTATTATACATCAGGTACGTTTAGGGGGATTTACATCTGGTAAAGGAGGAATTCTCCACATTCATTTGGGAGCACTTCCGGAAGGTATTGAGCCCTTACTCAATATTGCTCGTCACTATCCTACACTGATATCTTATCTGTCTCCTACTCATCTGATACGTACTGAAGCTCTTTTTATGCAGGCTGTAGAATTTGGTAAATTAGGTGGAATGATTGATTTTTCGACTGGTGGCTCAAAGTTTGATACTCCCCATCGTTGTGTGATACGTGCATTGCGAGCTGGTGTCCCCCTTGATCGCATTACTTTTTCTAGTGATGGCCATGGTGGCGTACGCAGAGTGAATCCTGAAACTGGAGAAATAACTTATCGTCCTGCTCCTTTGAATTTAAATTTCAAGGAGGTAGTTGCATTAGTCAATGAGGAGGGGGTACCATTGGAACAGGCGATTACATTGATAACATCCAATCCGGCTCGTAATCTGAAATTACGAGCTAAAGGTATTGTGGCACAAGGAGCAGATGCAGACTTGTGTTTTTTGGCGGAAGATTTGCAGCTTACAGATGTCATTGCCCGTGGTAAATTTGTAATGCAAGATGGTACAATAGTAAAGAAGGGAAGGTACGAATTATGAAGAAGCTGATTATATTTTATATTGGATTCCTCTGTATTTGTTTATCTGCAATAGCGAAACAGACTTTGGAAAGGCCAAGAGGTGAACATTTCTTCACTTATAGTCAATACCCTCCTTTTGCCGATCGCCCGGTAGATGTACATTATTATATACCTTCCCAGGGGGATATTAAACAAATGCCTATTGTATTTGTCTTTGAAGGAGGAGACCGCGGCTATCGTTATCTTTTGGACGGTTGGAAAGAAGAAGCGGAGAGAAAGGGTTTTATGCTTTTTATACCTCACTTTGATTTGAAATCTTATCCTTTGGCAGACTATCAGGAGGTGGGGGTGATGAATGCTGCCCATACAGTAGCTAATGATCCCGAAAAAATTACACCAGTGTTGGTTGATAAACTATTTGAATATGTGCGTCAATTTACGGGAAGCATGCGCAAAGGATATATGATTTATGGTCATTCTGCTGGTGGGCAATTCGTACAGCGTTTCATGCTTTTTCACGATAGTCCTTATGTGGAAAAAGCTATTATAAGTTCTCCCGGTTGGTATACTTTTCCTGATTTGGCCCAGACATATCCTTATGGTACGGCTGGTATCCCCTATATTTCATCTGAACAGATAAAAAAATACTTGTCAAAACCTATCATACTACAGCTGGCTTTGGGAGATACGATACGTGAGTCTTTTCTACGCAAGACTCCTGAAGCTGAACGACAAGGACGAAACCGCATGGAGCGTGGGCGTAGTTTCTGGCTTTATATTCACCAGTTGGCTGCATCCCGTGGTTGGGAATGCCATTGGCGCAAGATAGAAGAGTGCGGCATCGGGCATGAGGCTGTCCCTATGGGGAAACAAGCTGTGCCATTATTGACGACAGATTCTTTACGGGTACTTTTTATAGGTAACAGCTATACTTTTTTTAATCGTTTGCCATGGCAAGTCCAATCGTTAGCATCCTCATGTGGAAAAAAAATATCAGTGCGCCAGGTTGCTAACCCTGGTTGGTACTTGAGACAGCATGCAGCCAATACGCAAACATTAGAGGCGATTCGTGAAGGAGGATGGGATTATATGGTGATGCAGGAACAGAGCAAGGCACCTACTCGTGAAAAGGAATGGGTAAAGAAGAATGTATTCCATCCTGCGGCGCAGTTAGATAGTTTACGCCGTCTTTATGCCCCAAAAGGAAAAAGTGTCTGTTATATGACATGGGGGCGTAATAATGATACTTATGAAGGAATGCAGCAGCAACTTACGGAAAACTATTTGGAAATGGCTGATGTCCTTGATGCTTATTGTGCTCCTGTGGGTGAGGCATGGAGACGTGTACGTAGAGAGTGTCCAAGTTTGCAGTTGTATAATTCTGATGGCAGCCACCCTAGTCCTGCAGGCAGTTATCTGGCGGCTTGTGTCTTTTATGCAATTTTTTTTGGTGAGCCTTTTAGCAGCGATTATTATGCAGGTCTACCGTCTGAAACGGCTCTTTATTTACAGAGGATAGCACAAGAAGTGGTATTAGCTAATCTTGTGTTATGGAATAGAAATCAGTCGAAGCAACCTGCCGGAGTAACTGCAAGTTTCTATCCTGACCCCAAATTTGACCGTGAGACACCTACTCTAAGTAAACCTTACGGTAGCGGATTGGCATCGGTTGATGAGATAAAGGACTATTTACAACAATTGGTTGTACATTCTCCGGGTTTGGCATATATGGAGAATATTGGTGTTACCAAACAAGGACGTACCATTCCGGTACTTTATTTGGGTACTCCCGACAAGAAGAAGGTAAGGGTATGGATTCAAGCGGCACTGCATGGTAACGAGCCGGCAGGTGCTGAGGCTGTATGCATGCTTGTCCGTTACTTACTTTGTGAAAAAGAAGGACGTGAATTGCTGAATCATATAGCTGTGGCTTTGGTTCCTATAGCCAATGTTGATGGTTATGCCATTCAGCAACGTCGTTCAGCCGATGGTTACGATTTGAATCGCGATCAGAGCAAATTAGAGGATGCTGTCACTTTGCTGTTGAAGCAGTCCTATCAGCAATGGAATCCGGACGTAGCTCTTGATATTCATGAATATACACCTTTACGTCGTGAGTTTAACTTATTACGTGGAGTGCCGACAGCAAATGCTGCTGATGTACTTTTTTTACCTACAGGACATCTTAATGCGCCTTTAGCTTTACGTACGCTGTCTGAAGAACTTTTTCGTCGTGAGGCAGAGGTCGTTTTAAATAGTGCCGGTTATGCTTCCGGTTTCTACTTTACTCCTCGTGTGGCAGATGGTTCCCTTGTTCTTGTAAAAGGTGCCAAAAGTCCGCAGTCCAGTTCTACTTTTCAAGCATTGACGGGGGCTGTATCGCTTTTTGTCGAAATAAGAGGTATTGGATTGGGACCGGAGTGTTTTGCACGTCGTAGTGAGTGCGGTTTCTTGGTGGCACGGCAAACGTTGGTTACTGCTGCGCAACATCGTGCTTCAATTAAACGTAAGATAGAACAAGCCAGGAAGCGCACCTTGAAAGCTACTGAACCGATATATGTTACTTTCACTTCGGATACTGTACGTCATGTAGTCTCTTTTATCGATTATAAGGCCAATGAACTGTTTAAGACTGAACTGCCAACCCTTGATGCCATGCAGGCAACACCTCAATTGATGCGTACTCGCCCTAAGGCTTATCTGCTCGATGCTCCCTGTACAGAAGCAGTATGTAAGCTTCGAGCGTTGGGTGTACACATTGAGCAAGTTACCCGTGTACAAAAAGCAAAAGTTGAGCGTTACAAAGTAACCCGTCTGTATCGTGCAGAGAAGGAATGGGAGGGGATTCATCCGGTAAATGTAGAAACGGATGTCTATGAAGATAATGTAGAACTTCCAATAGGTAGTTGGTTGGTACCTTTGGCACAACCTTTAGGAAATTTGGTTGCCACGTTGCTTGAACCGGAGTCTGTCTGTGGTTTCGTAAACTTCTGTGTTATTCCGGCTGAGGAAGGAAAGGGACTGTTTGTCAGTAGACTTATAAAATAAGAATTGGATATATAAAATTAAATTCGGTAATGACTATGAAACTAAAAAAAACGCTACAGATTATACTTGCTTTATGTTTAGGCCTATGGATGATTTCATGCCAGCAGGAACATATCAAGTTGACCTCTCCAAATGGAAAACTTTCTTTAGAGTTTACACTTGATGAAGAAGGTGCTCCCCGATATTGTTTAAGACATGCGGGGAAGAATATTTTACTTCCTTCACGTCTGGGATTGGTTTTGAAGGATGCGCCAGATCTTTTGACTGGTTTCGTTCTAAAAGAGGTTAAGCATGATTCGCATAATGATGTGTGGCAACCAGTATGGGGGGAAGAGGCTGAAATTGTAAATCATTATAATGAATTGAGGGTATGCCTCAAGGAAGAAACATCGTTGGAGCGGGAACTGAATATTATTTTTCGTCTTTTTGATGATGGGATGGGATTCCGGTATGAGTTCCCGCGCCAGCAACAGCTACAAGAGTTTCTTATTGATGACGAAGTGACTGAATTCGTTTTTCCTGCAGATTATGATGCTTGGAGTATTCCAGTGAAAGGAGTTCGTTTTTACGAGGCCTTATTTGAGAAAAAAACTCTTAGTAAGATGGGATGGGTAAGCACTCCGGTGACGATTGAGACAACAGATAGCCTTTATTTGGCTATTCATGAAGCAAATCTTACAGATTATGCTGCCATGAACTTGAAGCCGGTTGAACAAGTTGAAGATAATAAAACGGTTACATTACGTGCGGCTCTTACACCTTGGAGTACAGGTGAGAAAGTACGTGTTACCGATACCCGTGTATCTCCTTGGCGTACAATGATAGTGGCTGAATCTGCCGGTGATTTGCTTCTTTCCCGTCTCATGTTAAATCTTAATGAACCTTGTCGTATAACCGATACTTCCTGGATACAACCTATGCGCTATATTGGAATTTGGTGGACTTATCACATGAAGCATAACACCTGGCATGCCGGTCCCCATCATGGGGCCACAACAGAGAATACAATGCGTCACATCGATTTTGCTGCTGCCAATAACCTGGGAGGTGTACTGGTGGAAGGGTGGAATGAAGACTGGGCTACTTGGAAGTTTAGTTTCACAAAACCTTATACCGATTTTGATATACAACGTATTACTGATTATGGGCGTAGCAAAGGAGTAGCTTTGATAGGACATCATGAAACTGGCGGTAATGTTTCCAATTATGAAAATCAGATGGAAGATGGTTTCAAGTTCTATGAGAAATATGGTGTGCATCAAGTAAAAACGGGTTATGTGGGCGATTTGCTTGATGGGAAAGAATATCATAGCAGTCAGTTTGGTGTACTTCATTATCGCAAGGTAATAGAGGCTGCTGCCCGTCACCGTATCTGTATTGATAATCATGAACCGGTGATTCCTACAGGTTTGCAGCGTACTTTTCCTAATCTGATGACACAAGAGGGAGTACGTGGACAAGAATGGGACGCTTGGGATGTAGATGGTGGAAATCCTCCCTCTCATACCGTAATATTGCCTTTCACTCGTGGGTTGGCAGGCCCGATGGACTTTACACCGGTGACGTTTCGGTTTGTTAACGATGTAATGCCACAGACACGTGTACATACCACACTGGCCAAACAATTGGCGCTGTTTGTGGTGCTCTATTCACCGTTACAAATGGTTTCGGATGAAATAGAGAATTACGAGGCTAATCCGGAACCTTTTAATTTTATAGTATCTTGTCCTACAGATTGGAGCAGAACAGTGGTGCCGGAAGCATGCATTGGCAGTTATGTTACTATTGCCCGTTGTGATAAAGGAGAGGGATGCTGGTATATAGGCAGTATCACGGGAGATGAGGAACGAACGGCTAATATCAGTCTGTCTTTTCTCGATACAGATAAAAGATATCTGGCTACTATTTATCGTGATGCTCCTGAGGCCGATTATGAGACATGTCCTGCTGCTATACTTATAGAAGAGCGCGAAGTGACTTATAGTGATACCCTCACCATTCGGCAAGCACGTAGTGGAGGAACTGCCGTACGTCTGTGTCCTATAAAAGACAGTTGAGCCGGAGGTATATTGGGGCAGAGTTGTTTATATTTTCTCTCTCAAGTATTCGTAAAAGCTATATTGCGACCGTACCTTCTCCTTTTGCGGTCGCGA
>ERZ894209.702-NODE-702-length-15395-cov-14.631160_pt1 | contig 15395 bp, 15 predicted proteins | sample MGYA00380288_ERZ894209 | MGnify/ENA primary metagenome ERZ894209 (study PRJEB32331, sample SAMN06328482) | human gut metagenome | biome: human gut microbiome; feature: stool | host: Homo sapiens | collected 2013-12-13 ... | reverse complement strand
ATGGATAATTCCTTACTGGCTGTAAGGGATATTAACCATAAATATATTGTAGTAGTAGGGATGGAAAAATATGTTTAATATATTTTGATGAAAAATGTGTTAAATGTATGTTTGATGAATTTGTTCCAGAGGATTTAAAAACTCTTTCAATAGTTGAAAAAATGAATATATATAATGAAATGGACTATGAGGTGCTGAAATGTAGTGAACGGGATAGCATTTTGAAAAAGGAATGTATTTTACTAAATGGAGATTCTAAACAGCTTTTTAAAAAAGCGGCTCATAAAAGAAATATGAAAGGAAAAGAATATGCTCAATTTCTTGGATTTGAAAGTTGTTTAACAGAAAAGGATTCAATTAGAGATTCTAGAATAATCAAATTTTTTGAAGAACATATGGTTGATGGTGTTGTACAATTAAGTTCATCACCAGAAAATCAATGGATTCGAAATTATGCACATCGTTGTGGAATGCATTTAGATGAATTTCTTGATTTTTATGGATATAAAAAATCAAGGCGTGCTGATGAGTATGTTTCTGAAAATAAGAATATAAAGTATAAGAAAGAGTTAAGTAAATACATTATAGAGCCACCCAATATCGTATATTTTTCTTCACAAGACAAAATTTATCAAACAATATATAATGTAGCAAAGTTGAATGAAATGTCAATAGATGAGTATATTTTGTCATTAGGGTATGTTCGTTCTAAAAAAAGTAATACGATAAAAGAACTAACAGAGGAAATTGATGAAATTATAGATTTGGAAGAGCAGGAAATCAGAAAAAAAGAAATATCAGAAAATAAGATAGAACGAAATCATAAGTTAATAGATAAACTAAAAAGAGCATATGATTATGAATGCCAATTATGTTCAAATGAGCAAAGAATGCCAATAGAAAAACAAGATGGAACAAAATACGTAGAAGTACATCATATAAAAAATCTGTCTGAAGAATATGATGAAGAAGGAACTTTGGATAGGCTTAATAATCTCATAGTTGTTTGTCCGAATCATCATAAGATGTTGCATTATCATAAAGGTGGTTATCGGAAGATTAAGATAGTAAATGAAGTTTTAGTTTTTGTAAATGATTCAGAAGAAGATATTCCAATTATTACAAACAAACATTTAAAAAGTGATGAATAGTATGGAATGATAGAAGAACGGATTGTGCAAATGTAGTGAGGTCAAGGAACAAGGCGTAGCCGATGCCCGTCAATCGAACGAACTATGTTCGTGAGATTGTGCACTGCCGTAAATTTGCGACAAAAATAAACCATTCAAGTATAAGTCCGTCAATTTTCCGGTAATCCTTTACGGATTCCAAAAGTGGATGCAGGGAAAAAGGGAATACAGCTGATTAACCGGAATATGGTCAGAAATATTACATTTGATAACAAATAAAAATATGCTATACTGTTCTTGAACTTTGAGTAAGGAGGAACAAACAGATGGAAAATGTACACAGTATAGACGTAGAAGAGGATCAGTTTGCATACCGTTATGATACGCAGCTTCTGATCGACAGAAGAGATGAAGATCTGGATGAAGATGAGATTGCAGAATATATATCCGAACATTTTGAAGGAAATTGTCTGATCGCGGTAGGAGATGAAGACCTGATCAAAATTCATTTCCATACAAACGAGCCATGGAAGATTCTGGAATATTGTAATAGTATTGGCGAGATTTACGATATCGTAGTGGAAGATATGATCCGGCAGTCAGCTGGGCTAAAAGGATAGCATGTACCTGATATCACTTTATTTTGACGAAGGGACAAACAAGAAGATCCAGTTATATATGGAACAGATTGCGCAAAGAACGGGCAATATGGCGATGATTGACGGAAAGGTTCCGCCACATATTACCTTGTCGGCATTTGATATGGCAGAAGAAGAGAAAGCAATCGCCGGCTTTACGGCAATGGAACAGGAATTTGAAAAAGGACAGATTTTCTGGTGCTCGGTAGGGATGTTTCTGCCACATACAATTTATTTGTCACCGGTTTTAAATGCATATCTGCAAAAGCTGTCAGAGTCTGTTTTCTCAAAGATCAGATATCTGGAGGGGGTACGGATCCAGAGCAGATACCAGCCGTTTTCCTGGTTTCCGCATACAACACTGGGAAAAAGACTGAACCAGGCGGAAATGCGGGAGGCATTTGTTGTGATGCAGAACCAGTTTGCACCGTTTACAGGTGAAGCGGTTGAGATTGGGCTTGCGAGGACGAATCCATACAGGGATTTATGTAAGATAAAGTTAAAATAAAAAGAAGATTTTCGCGGATCTGAATCGACACGTGAAAATCTTCTTTTTCACTATCAGAGGAACTATCCGAGCACAGTTCTACTAAAGCTTTCCCTCTGGAACCCTGGAAATGATCGTCCGGTTGATCCGTACCAGGAAGAAGGAGGATACCATAAGTGAAATGACCTCCGCAATCGGGAATGACCACCACACTACATGAAGACCGCCAAGCTTTGCAAGGATATATGCGGCAGGGATCAGTACAAATAACTGACGCATAATGGAGACGATCATGCTGAAAAATGCTTTTCCAAGAGCCTGAAATACTGTTCCTGATACAATACAGAACCATGCGATCAGATAGTGGATTCCGATGATCCGCAGGGCAGGAACTCCGATGGTGAGCAGCTCGTCCGATGCATTGAACATACCCAAAAGTATCTGTGGGATTCCTTCAAAGCAGAGGAATCCGATGAAGGTGAGGCAGAAGGCAACCAGCATACTGAGCTTGATCGTCTTGAGCATACGTTTTCTCTGACCGGCACCATAATTGTAGGCAATGATCGGAGTAATCCCATTGTTGAGACCGAATACCGGCATGAAGAAGAAACTCTGTAGCTTAAAGTAAACGCCGAATACAGCAGTTGCGGTTGATGAAAACTCGATCAGGATGCGGTTCATGCAGTAAGTCATAACCGATCCGATGGACTGCATAATAATCGTTGGAATTCCAACTGCATAAATGGTGCCGATAATATGGAAATCGAGTCTGAATCCATGAAACTTCAGTTTCACATCATGATTGTACCGGTGGTTACAAAATCCGGCGACAAGTGCGGCAACGCATTGTCCGATCACAGTTGCAACAGCAGCTCCGGTCACACCCATTTTCGGAGCTCCGAGAAGTCCGAAGATCAGGATTGGATCAAGAATGATGTTAGTGATTGCCCCTGTCAGTTGGGAAATCATACTGAAGATGGTTCTTCCGGTTGAAGTAAGAAGACGCTCAAAGAAGACCTGTGCAAGCAGCCCGAAAGAAAAAATCATGACGGTGCTTAAGTACTCAATTCCGAGTTCCATGATCTCCTGGTCAGCATTTCCAATCTGACTTGCGTAAAAAGGACGGACGATCGTAAAGCCAAGAATGAAAAATACGAGATAGCTGAAAAAATATAAAACGGCAGCGTTGCTTGCAGTTGCATTTGCTTTTTTGAAATTTTTCTCTCCAAGTGATTTGGAAAGGAGTGCATTCATGCCGACACCGGTTCCGGTTCCAACTGCAATAAGCAGTGTCTGGAGTGGAAAGGCAAGTGAAACGGCGGTCAGTGCATTTTCCGATAATTTAGCGACAAAAATACTGTCTACGATGTTGTACAAAGCCTGTACCAGCATAGAAATCATCATAGGCAGAGACATATTAAATAATAGTTTTCCGATGGGCATGGTACCCATTTTGTTTTCTGCAGGTGCAGATGTATTTTCCTGATTCATTTTCTCATTCCTTTCTGTTCTGGTAAAAGAGTAAAAATATTGTAAAAACAGCCACTAAACACATATGATATAGGAAAATACGAAGATAATCAAGTGGAATAAGGGAGTATAAATTGACTTCTTTCGGACAGACGGGTATAATTCTTGTTATATGGAGAAATAGGAAAGGGATATACTAGAATGAGTAATACAAATCAGAAAATCGAAACTTTAAATAAACTGCGTACTGTAGAGGCAATTTATGTACTGATGTCATCCTGTACAAGAATGCCATATGTGGTCTGCGATCCGGAGACATTTGATGATGAGATCCTTCTTTATTACACAGAAGCGGAAGCGAAAGAAGAGGCTATGAAGCTTCAGAAGGAGGGAAATCCAATGCAGCTTGTCAAGGTGGATGAAAATTCCCGCCTGTCATTTTTTACCGGGTTGTTTCCAATGGGAGTCAACTGTATTCTGGTGGACAAAGGTTTGGACGGACAGATTACTGTGCAGCTTGACGAATTGATCACGAGACCGAAGGATGAAGAACTGCCAGAAGGAAAAATACGTGTAGAGAATCCGGAACTGGTGCTGACTGCAGCGTATTTTATGCAACAGATGAGAAAGCCGGATAAACCGGAGATGACGGATGAGTTAAAAGAACTGAACGAAGAAATGCTTGCCCATTATCAGGAGGGGCGTTATATTGTGACTGTTCAGGAGGACAAAGGAATTCCGATTCTGAAACAGAAAGATGGGAAAGTGTATCAGCCAATCTTTACGGATGTGCAGGAAGTTAAGAAATTCCAGAACCTGAACAAGGGTGTGACATTGAAAACCGCTGTTGTAGAAGGAAGTAAGATTCCGGAAATTCTTTCACCGGAAGCATTTGGCGTTGCAGTCAATCCGTTTGGGGTGAACCTGCAGTTGCAGATAAACAGAAAACCGGCGAAAACGAAAGAAAGCGAAAACAAAACACAAGAATAATCGAAAATAAAAAAGAAAAAATGAAAATTGCAAGAGGAATCCTGATCTGCGGAACAGGTATCGGGGTAAGCATTGCTGCCAACAAAGTTCCGGGAGCTTATGCAGCACTGGTTAACAATGTATATCAGGCTCAGAGAGCACAGCTCAGTAATAATGCCAACATTATCACACTTGGTGCACAGGTTACAGGAATTGAGCTCGCAAAATGCCTCGTAAAAGAGTACTTAAGCGTAACTTTCGATCCGGAATCCCGTTCTATGCCAAAGGTGGCAAGAATTACAGAATACGAAAAAGAAGGTAAATAATCTGAATTATTCAGGAAGCGTAAAGGGCAGTCCATCAAGGGCTGCTTTTTGCTATAGAAAAACACGATAAGGATATACAATTATAGTATAAATGTATTTGAGATAGAAGGGAAAATGTGATAACATTAGATAGCAAAATTCAAAAAGGGGAAAAGGAAAAAGAGATGAAAAACAAGAAGCTATGGATATTTGGGGGAATCATCCTTTTGATTGTGATCCTGAATCATATTTTTGACTGGTCTTCTTACATAAGTACTGCAGAAAATCTTGAATTTATGAAGCGGATAGTGCAGAATAATCTTCCTCTGGCAATTCTATTGTATATGGTATTGACAGTTGTTGGGTGTGTGGTGCTTGCGCTTCCGGGAGTGACGTTTGCGATACTGGCAGGACTTCTCTTTGGACCAGTAATCGGTACGATTTGTTGTTCTCTGGCAACAACGATCGGGGCGGTTCTTGCATTTATTGCAGGACGTTTTTTCTTGAAAGACAGTATTGGACCAGTGGTTGCAAAAAACCGTATCTTGAAAAAATGGTTGTTTGACGATACTGGCTGTAATGAATTATTTGTTCTTATGATTACACGTCTGGTTCCGGTATTTCCATTTAATCTGCAGAATTTTGCGTATGGTATTACAGATATCCGTTTTAGTACGTATGCAATTGGTTCGTTGATATTTATGCTACCTGGTACAGCGATGTATACGGTTGGTACAGCAGGCCTTGCGGATAAGGAGAATAGGTTGCTTTATATTGGAATAGCAGTAGTGCTGGCAGTTGTAGTCACGATAATCGGGATAATCCTGAAAAAATGTTACCTGAAAGATGACCTGGAAGAAAATAAGGAATAAGGAGTAAAAAGTATGGAAAAAAAGAAAAATATTTGGGTGGGGAAAATAGTAGTGATCGTTTTGATTATTGTATCAATCGGAAGTTATTATGTATTTCCGTCCGTAAAACATGTGATGAATCAGGTATTTAAGATGTTTGCTAGTGGAGACTTTGCAGTGGTCAGAGACTTTGTAGCATCTTATGGGGCATATGCGGCGTTGATTTCATTTTTGCTTATGATTTTTCAGTCGATTGCAGCGCCACTTCCGGCATTTCTGATTACATTTGCAAATGCGAATCTTTTTGGATGGTGGCAGGGAGCTATTCTGTCATGGAGCAGTGCGATGGCAGGAGCAGCGGTATGCTTTTTCATTGCAAGAATACTTGGACGTGATGTGGCAGAAAAGCTTACGAGTAAAGCTGGAATGCAGCAGATAGATACATTTTTTGAAAAATATGGAAAGAATACAGTTCTGATCTGTCGTTTGCTTCCGTTTGTTTCGTTTGATATTGTAAGTTATGCAGCAGGACTTACTTCGATGTCGTTTATATCTTTTTTTGTGGCAACTGGTGTAGGACAGCTTCCGGCAACGATTGTATATTCTTATGTTGGAGGAATGCTGACAGGAGGAGCGAAGCTTCTGGTGACAGGACTGCTGATCCTGTTTGCTCTGTCGGCACTGATTTTTATGGGGAGAAAGATCTACATGGACAGACAGAATAAAAAAGCAAAATAAATGGTATAAAAAAGTCATTATCTATGGATAGGATAATGACTTTTTCTGTACAATCTTTAGAAAAAATTTACACAATCTTTCTTGAATCCCATTTCATCAGGTACTATAATGGACGTTATTAAGGAAATTTGGAGGATGCTATGCTGTTTCAAAATACAGGACTGACCAGAGCGATGTATCAGTTTTTTCAGACACTCATTTACGTTGCCCCTGCCACACTATTTGCTGTTTCGCTGCATGAATTTGCACATGGATATGTGTCATATAAACTCGGGGATATGACACCAAAATATGACGGAAGACTGACCTTGAATCCATTTAAGCATCTGGATGTGTGGGGAACGTTATGTCTGCTTGTCTTTCATGTGGGATGGGCAAAGCCGGTAAGGATCAATACCAGGAATTATAAGAATAAAAAAAGAGATACAATTCTTGTGGCAGCAGCGGGGGTAGTCATGAATTTCCTGCTTGCGTTTGTCTGTATGATTCTGCACGGGCTTTTGTATAAGTACGGATCGAGTGGGTTGATTCTGAATTATCTTTATGTGCTTACTTATTATGGAGCAGTGCTGAATATTGGACTTGGTGTGTTCAATCTGATTCCGATTCCGCCCCTTGACGGATCGAATATTCTTGCTGAGATCTTTCCGAGGGTAGCAGAGTTTTACTGGAAGATCCGACCGTATAGTATGTGGATCCTGCTTCTGTTACTTGGAACAGGAATTCTGGATGTGCCGATCAGTCTGCTGAATTCTGCAGTAATCAATGGAATGTGGAGTTTTGTGAAAGCAATTCTGAGAGTTGGATTTGTGACGACCGGTGGAGGAACGGTGATTTAAGAGAAAGGTGAAAAAGAGCCGGGAAACGGTGTAAGTGAAAATAGAAAATTGCGTATAGAATAATGCAGGTAGTCGAGAGGATTACCTGCATTTTTCGTATACATTGTAAAATTGAAAAGAAATAAGGAAATATTACGAAAGATAATCAATAAAAATGTCTTTTGTAATAATATGTAAGGCATTTAGAATGGAACATCCATTTCATTTTCGGGTGTATCGCTTTTGGATTCATCAGATGCATCAGGGGTGGAAGACTTTGGAAGTCCTCCGGATACGGCAGTCTTTGCACTGATTCCGTTGATCTCAACGCGGTCGTCAACGACAATGACCAGGCATTTCTGACCATCGATAATACGTGTTTCTACAAGATCTGCGCATTCCGGGTTTACCTGAATGGTGATGTCCGGAGTTTTGATCTCAAATTTTTTGAGATTTGCAATATTGGAGGCAAGGAGTGTACTGTGCTCTCCGGCAGCGGAATCGTACTGTTCATCGAATGTTTCCAACTTTTCTTCTTCGACACCGCTTTTGGCAAGGAGGTATTTAACTTCTGCTTTGTCAAGGGCGAGTGGTTCCGGATTTTCAGAATTCTGTTCAATCATTTCATTTAAGTTTTCGTGGATAGTTTTGACTGTACCGTAATCGCAGTCATCACCGAGCGTTTCTTCGATCAGTGTACGGAAAGTATCTTTCTGATTTCCGGCGGTGAGTGGCGGAACACATCCAAGAAGCAGATCGGTCAGACCGTTTCCGAGATTCTCTGCATTTTTTGAATAATAAAGTAGATTGTGAATATCGGTGCTGCGGTCATTAAAAGCAGGGAAGAGGAAACCGGCATCCGGCATCTCTACGATCCAGTCACGGATACGTTCATGGAAGCTGTTCTCTTCTGCATGATAACTGAGTCCTGGCTTGGAAAGCTTGACCGGACAGAAGGTACACATGATGTAATCATAGACTTCATCGGATGCATCGAACATTTCACTTCCGTCCGTTGATTTTCCCGGAATATCGTAGGCTGCATGGACCAGCAGGATCAGATAGTTCTCTGCATAATCATAGGAATCGATGACACGATTATAGAATTCTTCCAGAAGAGCGTCGTCAGTAAGCCGGCTGTTTCTTAATTTGAGAAGAAATTCCTGTGTACCACCTTCCGATTCGGTCTCCAGAGGAAATTCCATATTCAGAAGATTTTTTCCGATCGTACCGGACAAGGACTTTCTAAAAATGTCAAAATACTTGAACATTTCCTCTTCCGGAAGAGAAAGGAAAGCATCTTTCATCTCCGTTTTTTTCTCTTTTTCACCATCTACATAGCATCCGCAGATGCGGGTGATCGCACAGTTGGATGGGGTGAACTGTTTTTTGATTTCAGTAACTTCTTTTTTATTCATAGTAAGTAAATCCCCTTTTGGTAATTGTGATTTTGTAAAAGACTGATGCTTATGAATTATAACATATTTTGAGGAAGAGTGTGATTAGGAGAGAAAATTATTTGATTATTTTCAGAATAATGTATATACTAAGTATATACATTATATGGAGGTGAATTTTATGCAAACACAGGTAAAAGCATGGGGAAATAGTCAGGGAATCAGACTTCCAAAAGATATTTTACAAGAGGCCAATGTAGAAATAAATGATATGCTGGAAGTAAAAGTATCGGATGGTATGATTATGCTTGTTAAGACCTTCAGGCATCAAAAATTAGAAGAAAGAGCTGAAAAGTTTGGTGGTAAGTTAAATCTTGATGGAGAATATGAATGGGATAAGCCGGAAGGAAGAGAGGTGTGGTAGAAAATGGAGATACAGCAGGGGGATGTTTTAAAAGTGGAAAAAATTAAGAATCCTGTATTTGTTGCAAGTAAAAATTTTTTTAATCAGTCGGGAGAAATAATTGGCTGTCCAATATTAGGAGAGAGTACAGAAAGCCCACTTCACATTTATGTTGAAATGGATGAAAATAAAGGTTATATCCAATGTGAACAAATGAAAATGTTAGACTTGAGAGTCAGGGGGTATAAAATAATAGATCGTGTAAAAATGGCAGATGTAATTAATGTAACAGACGCAATACAGAGTATATTCGACTATATATAAATGCAGGGAACCAATCCGGAACCCTGCATTCATAATATCTGCTATTAAGCCATCATTCCTGTGAGAATATCATTCACAAGCTTTCCGTCAGCTTTTCCTTTTACTTTCGGCATCAGTTCTTTCATGATACGTCCTTTATCCTTTGGTGTCGGAGCATCAATTCCAAGACCGGAAAGGACACCTGCGATCACTTCTTTGATCTCAGCTTCGTCCATCATCTTCGGAGCATACTGTTCAAGAACAGCGATACGTTTCTCGCATTCTTCAATAATGTCTGTACGATCAGCAGGAGTCATCTCCAGAGTTTCTTTTGTCTGTTTGATCTCTTTTAAGATAACCTGAACTTCTTCTTCTTCGGTAAGATCGGCACGTTTGTCGATGGCTTTGTTCTTAAGGGCTGCAAGAAGAGCAGATAATGTCTCTTTTGTGTCCTTATCCTTTGCTTTCATGGCTGCGACCATAGCGCTTCTTACTTCATCAATTTTACTCATTGTATATTCCTCCAAACTTGAGGCAAAATGCCTGTCTGCACTTTATTGTAGCAGATGGGGAAAGAATTTTCAATCTCTGGAAGAGGAAAACTTGGGTGGCTATTTTTCAAAAAGTGCGGTATACTGATAGGAATGAATCAGGGATAGATGAGAGGTTAAGCGATAGGATGAGTGGCTGTACATTATGTCCGCGGATGTGTGGGGCGGACAGGGAGAATGGGAAGACAGGTTTTTGCGGAGAGACAGGGGAGATCCGGGCGGCGAGAGCGGCGCTTCATATGTGGGAGGAGCCCTGTATTTCCGGAAAGGAAGGATCAGGGACGGTCTTTTTTACGGGATGTACTTTAAGATGTGTGTTCTGTCAGAACCATGAGATTGCGGGAAGCAAGGTTGGCAAAGTGATCTCAGAAGAGCGGCTGGCGGAGATCTTTCTGGAACTGCAGGGGAAAGGTGCGAATAATATCAATCTTGTGACGCCGACGCATTTTGTGCCGCAGATCATCCGGGCGCTTCAGAGTGCAAAGAAGCAGGGGATGTATTTGCCGGTTGTATATAATACGGGCGGTTACGAGAGAGTGGAAACCTTGAAAATGCTGGATGGTCTGGTGGACATTTACCTGCCGGATTTCAAATATTTAAATACAGATCATGCGAAAAAATATTCGATGGCGGAGGATTATCCGGAGGTTGCGAAGGCGGCTATTGCTGAGATGGTAAGACAGGCAGGGAAGCCGGTATTTGATGAGCGCGGAATGATGAAGCGTGGCGTGATCGTGCGTCATCTGCTTTTGCCGGGATGTCTTGCAGACGGAAAAAGAGTGGTGAAATATTTGCATGAGACTTATGGAAACCGGATTTATATGAGCCTGATGAGCCAGTATACGCCACTGGAGAGTCTGGATGCGGTAAAATATCCGGAGCTGAACCGGAAAGTGCCGGAGTATGCGTATGAGAAACTGGTGGACTATGCGATCTCGCTTGGTGTGATGCAGGCGTTTATACAGGAAGGGGATACGGCAAAGGAGAGCTTTATTCCACCGTTTACACTGGAAGGAGTATAGGAAAGGAGATTGATATGAAAAGACAGGTGACAATGGAAGAAATTTCAGATGGAAAATTATATACCAGCAATGACCTGGTAAAAGCAGACTGTGGCGATTGTGAGGGATGCCACGCCTGTTGTACGGGGATGGGAAGCTCGATTGTGCTGGATCCGTTGGATATTGTCCGAATTTGCAGGGGAACAGGAGCGGCTTTTGAGACTTTGCTTGCAGGAAAGATTGAACTGAATGTGGTAGATGGAATCATTTTGCCGAATCTGAAGATGGCAGGAGCGGAAGATGGCTGTGGTTTTCTGACTGAGGAAGGAAGATGTGGGATTCATCCATTTCGTCCGGGAATCTGCAGGCTTTTCCCACTTGGAAGATATTATGAGGAAAAGGGTTTCCGCTATTTCCTTCAGGTACATGAATGTCAGAAAGAGAACCGGGCGAAAGTAAAGGTTAAAAAATGGCTTGATACACCGGATCTGAAAAAGTATGAAACGTATATTGCCAGATGGCATGGATTACTGATTCAGTTACAGGAATACATTGCAGCACATCCGGAGAGTGCGAAGGCGGTCAGCATGGATGTACTGCAGAGATTTTACCTTACTCCGTATCGGACGGAAGAATTTTACAGTGAGTTTTTCCGGAGAATGGACGAGGCAAAAAAGGCATATTGTTAAATACAATTGAAATAATCGGCAGCCAGAGAGTATTGAGCTGTCAGAAATTCTGGAAAGGTGCCATGGGAACCGGAACCTTGCGGCAAAAGAGCTGGGGATCAGTACGACGACGCTCTGGCGGAGAATGAAGAAATATGGCGTGGAAGCAAAGTATGATGAATAGCTGATGAGAAATAAAGAATAAAAAAAGATAGGACAGACTTTTTAATACCCGGTGTGAGGGTGAAGGAAAGGCTGTCCTGTTTTTTGACGAAAATCTGTAAGTAAACTTATCTGTCAAGAATATTTTCTTATATAGGCAAACCTGTACACGGATATGGAAGATGTGTGCACAGGAATCCGTGTCTGGGATTTAAAAATATCACAACTGCAAGGCAAGATATAAAAGCACCGCATCCTTGAAAACACGCGGATTCAGCCCGCATTTCTGATAAATATGATTCAGCTTGTACTGCACTGTGTTTTTGTGAAGAAACAGCTTCTGGCTGGTTCTGAGAAGAGACATATTTGCTTCAAAGTAAGTCTGAAGCAGATTTCTTTCTTCATCAGAAAGTGCAGAGATCGTTTTTTTCAGATAAGCATTTTTTTCCTGCTCCGAGATGGAAGAGAGCAGAATTTCCAGTGTCATATCATCGAAAAAAGCAATTCCGTTTTCCGAACTCCGGCAGTATTTCAGCGCAGTGAGTGCAGATTGGTAAGAAAGAGAAAGCTGGAAAAGCTGACATTTCTTTCCGACTGCAATGGAGAGCAAAGCTCCACAGTCTGCGGTAAAATCAGCCAGTATCTGATAGAGAGCGGCTTTGCCGGAGTTTTCCAGCACGGCAAGATATTCATTTGGATAATAAAAGGTATAAAGAGTAATACCAAGCGTGCCGAAAAGTCCGATGATCTTCTGTTCAAGGGAAGAAGAGTTGTTGTGTCCATCCGGTGATGACTGGATGATCAGAAGCCGTTTCTTTGTCCCTGGATTTACCTGAAGATCTGAAAGGCAGGTGTCCAGATAATCCGGATCAGCAATTTCATTCCGGATCAGGGCATCGATAACAAAGTGTTTTTTATCTTCTAGAGAGCGGCTCAGTCGGTTCAGCTCTTTTTCACGGATCAGCAGATGGGTAATCCGGTTGGCAAGATGGACGTACTGGCGGATCTGGTCCGGTTCTCCGGTAATTCCGATCACTGCAAGAAAACTGCCGTGATAATAGAGTGGCATATTGATCCCTTTTTGTGTTCCGGGAAAATCATTATCTGAAAAAACTTCGATTGTCTGTTCTGTCTGGGCGGCTTTGTGACCGATGGCATGAAACGTACCAATCCGGTCGGCGTTGGTACTTGCAAAAATCATTCCCTGCTTATCGATAAAATTGATATCCTGTCCGCAGGTGTCTTTGATCGTGTTTACTACCTGAAAGGCAAGTGATTTGTCTAACTTCATTTTAAACATCCTCCGATTCTGGAAAAGAAGTTGCGGGAATGATGCAGATGCTTATCCATCATTTAACAGGATAAAGAGAACGGTATCATTACCACTTATTTAAGAATTGTAGCATTATTTGGAGAGAGGGACAAGGTGGAAAGGTACAAGGGGAAGATTGCATAAAAGAAGAACTGGAAAATGTATATGATTCACAAAAATGCAATATATGAATGAAAGATTTCAAAATATGAAATAAAACAATTGCTGAAAAAGTATAGATTGACAGAAAAATATCATGTTGAAATGATTTTGAAAACTTCATTACTGTATATGAAAAAATGTAAAGAATACATAAAAAAAGTACATAGGTATTGATGAAAGCGTCAATAGAATTTATGTCTTTTTTTCGTACAATAGCATTGTCAGATAAATGACAGCACGCTGACATAATGAACGAGTAGAGGAAAGATTAGTAAAGAGGTAACCAAATATGAGCGAATCAACTAGAATGATGCTGGGACTGGCAATCGGTAAAAAGAAAGAAGAATGGGCACTTGCAATTCAGTTTGGAAAGTGCCCCTTTATGGATAATATGTAGGCAATTTGCGTTATGGAAGTTGCCTGCATATTTGTCATTGCTTAAAACTACATAGGCGGATTGTTTACGGCAAAACTTAATCTGCAATATTTGCGATCACTGAGAGGTTTGCAGAGTCATCCAGAGAAATGGTAACAGAAGAACTGTTATCAATGGTTCCGGAGAATGTGTTAGAAAAGGATGTTCCATTTGCAGCTTTTCCGGAAACATGGATAGAATAAACACTGGATCGAGGAAGTTCTACAGTTTCGGAAGAACCTGCCTTCACAAGTGAAAGCTCTTCATTTGATGAAGAATCATTGTTACAGATGAAATGAAGATCTGTCAGGTCGTAGATCGTTGTGTTGTTGATGGTCAGTGTAGGAAAAGAAGAAAATCATAAAGAAAAGAGAGTATTTCTGTAAAAACTATACAAAAACACTCTCTGAAATTTGTGAATAATGTTAAAACTATAACAGACGGAATACCTGTTCTACAGTTGCTGCCATATTTGATTTTGCATTTTTGGGATCCATTGCTTCGGCTAGTGTTGTGATCCCACGGACGATCGGGAAGAATGCATCGATTCCGGCCGCATTGCAGGCTGTTGCTTCCGGGGTGACGCTTCCGGCAAAAGCAACGACTTTGGAGTCGTATTTTTTTGCAAGTCTTGCCACACCGACAGGAGCTTTTCCCATAGCGGTCTGGTGATCGAGGCGTCCCTCGCCGGTAACAGTGATATCTGTATCTTCTAATTCTTTTTCCAGTTCGACAGCGTTAAGAATCAGATCGATTCCAGGAGTCAGCGTAGCATTTAAATAACTGAGAAATGCAAAGCCAAGACCACCTGCAGCACCAGCACCTTCTGCAGATGCATAATCATTATGAAGAAATTTGGAGGTAACAGAAGCATAATGATTCATTGCCTGATCCAGTTCTTCTGCTATTTCCGGTGTGACACCTTTTTGCGGACCATAAATATAGGTAGCTCCGTTCTTTCCGCAAAGTGGATTAGTTACATCACAGGCAATATGAAAATTACATTCTTTGAGAATTGGGTTAGCTTTTTTTATTATAATAGAAGATACCCGTTCAAGCGCCTGTCCGCCTTCGCCGACATCCTGTCCATTTTCATCGGAAAATTGATAGCCAAGTGCCTTAAGCATTCCAATTCCACCATCATTTGTTGCGCTTCCTCCAATTCCAATAATGAAATTGCGGATACCGCGTTCCATGGCATCTGCAATCATTTCACCGACACCGTAAGTGGTTGCAGTAAGTGGATTTTTTTCAGATTCTCTTACCAGGATAATTCCGGCAGCGGCAGCCATTTCAAGGATGGCAGTATTTTTTTCTGCCAGATATCCGTAATGTGCATTTACCGGAGTACCAAGAGGACCAGTCACTGTAAGATCAATACGCTCACCACCAAGTCCTGCAATCAGGGCATCTGTGGTGCCTTCACCACCATCTGCAAGTGGTTTTACGACAACATTCGCATCCGGGTGTGCTTTTAAGATTCCTTCCTTTGCAGCCATTCCGGCTTCAATCGAAGTGAGACTTCCTTTAAATGAATCAATTGCAACTACAACTTTCATAATTTCTAATCTCCTTATCACTGAATTTATTTTATGATAAATCCAGTGTATCATGG
>ERZ894209.701-NODE-701-length-15397-cov-20.265350_pt1 | contig 15397 bp, 27 predicted proteins | sample MGYA00380288_ERZ894209 | MGnify/ENA primary metagenome ERZ894209 (study PRJEB32331, sample SAMN06328482) | human gut metagenome | biome: human gut microbiome; feature: stool | host: Homo sapiens | collected 2013-12-13 ... | reverse complement strand
AAGCAGGGTTTGGGGAAGGCACTCCCCAACAAGATTCCCGCAGGGGCAAAATGAGTGAAAAGCGAATTTTGGTACTGCGGTAGAATCTTGCTCTAAGAAAATGCCGGACTGCCGTTCACTTCCTACTGCCACTTTTTCAGAAAATCGCAACCAGCTTTTTTCATAAAGAGCTGCCGGATTGCCCTCATTTGCTACTGCCACTTTTTCGAGAAATCTATAACCAGTTTTTTTATAAAAGGCGGCGGGCTGGCATTCTCCCCCTTATTCCCTACAAACCACAAAAGAGCAGAATGGACGGACTTTCCGGCAAGAACTTTTCCGGCGGCTCGGTCTTTCCCGACAATAAGGCGTTTTGGAAACTGTGTTTTGCCCGCTGTCTGAAAAAAACGGCAGCCTTTTTTGGTTTCACTGTCTAATACAGAACTTTTGGAAATTTGCCAAAAATGGGCGCAAAAAAAGCAGCAAATCTTTTTCGGATTTACTGCTTTGTGTGCCGCTGCGGGGTGGCGATTATTCAATTTTAAAATGAAACATCATCTTATGATAGGGTTGTTTCTGTGTGGCTGTCAGAGGAAAAGCCAGAAATTATCTATAATTATTTATATCAGGATATTTTCCTCCATCTTCATGTGAAAATGCTTCTTCAAAGTAATCAAGACTTTCAAATATAATATTGTTGTATTCTCCAATTTTAACAACATTAAAATTTAAGCTGACTGTATCTCCTATAGCATATTCATTTGTTAAATCACCATTAAATTTCCATCCAATAAGATCACCAGAAACTTTTTCATCAAAGAAAATGGTTGTGGCTTTCTCATCTGCATTATAAGTTATATCAATAACTTTATCTGCGAAATGAACCTCATCTCCAGGAGCATAGTCTTTTAGATAATCAACAGCTTCGCCGTCGGCAGGGTTAATAAATTGATTATTTAATTCAGTCATGGTTAAAATCTTATTATTTGCTAAAGTAGCTGGTGATGGATTTTCAGAAAATTGAAAAACTCGATTATTATCTCCAAAATAAAATCCATCCTCTACTTCTGGCAATGCACTTCTAGTATTTGCATTATAATAGTGTGCATAATAGCACTGCCATTTGAAACTTTCAGAAGAAATAAACTGAGCTTTCCACTTTCCGGCAGGATCACTCGCTTTTTTATCGTAAAACATATACTGATTCGTTTCTGTAACGGCACTACTAACAGTATCGTTATTTGCATCAGACAAAATAAGATTGATTTTAGCAAAAATATCAACAAAAATCACTCGATGTCCATGCATACGCATTGAACCAACTGAATTATTTACTTCTGGTTTAAAGTATACTTCATTTCCCATCTCGCCAGTATTAAATTCAATACTCGGAGACACAAGATATGCCCAATTACTATCTTTTACGCTCTGTCCATCAAGATCGATAAGTTTTTCAAAATAGTCGGATAAAACTTTCCAACCAACTTGCCACCAATTTACTTTCCGCTCACTTTCATTAGTTTGTGTCGCTTCTGCCTTTGCTTCCGGCGATAACTCACTTGCAAAAGTCGTCGTACTTGCACCTATACATAGCGTTCCTATAAGTGCCAATGATATAACCTTTTTAAATATCTTATTCATACAGTTTTATTCATACAGTTTACTCCTTTCTTGAAATTATTGAATTCGAATAATAGGATACAATTTAAGAACTATAAGGGTGTTTCATTTTATAATTAGATATATAATCATACCAACTGAACAAATAATAAAAAATACACCACCAATCCGCATTAATACTAAATATAGTTCGGTTGGTTCACCATTTTTTACTGTGAATAAATTTTCTATTTTCCATAATATTTTAGGATAACAGACCATACAAACTCCCAAAATCAATAATACCAACACCCATAAATAGTCCACCAAATTTCCCTCCTTTCAACTAAGTATCCTTGTATACATTTCTACACTATATCTTAGGATAATGCTACCATGAAAATGCCGATAAATCAAGCGTTATTCACGATATGATATGTAAAACCTCAAAAGATTTCGTCATTTTTAACAATGTTTGTTTGGAATAGTAGGGCTGCATATCAATTTTTATATGCTACTTTATGACACATAAGCATTAAGTAGCGGCTTCCAGTAAGAATCGTAATAATTTCTGTACTTAAAGTGTTCGCCTTCCGGGGTACTTAATAAGTATTCACAGTCGTTAAGGTTGTACCAGTATTCAAAGAACGGGTAAACTTTTTCTGCTATCGGAACAGTACGGACTCCGGCAGCAGTCTTAGCAGCTACTACATTAAAATACCGTTCTTCTAAATTAACATCTTCCTTCTTCAAGTCCAATAGCTCAGACACACGGCAGCCGGAATAGATAAGCATAAGGATAACAGTATAATAGGTATTTCCGTTCTTTGCTTCCCATATCCGGGATACTTCCGCCTTACTGAATGGTTCACGATTTAATGCGTTTGGATTTCCGGCGTTTTTAATGTTCAGATATTCAACCATATTTCTTTCCTTCGGTATAATTTCATGTATAACAGCATACTTGTACATAAGTCCAAGCATAACCTTTAACTTTCTAAGTGTCGGGGTATTCTTCCCGGATTCATCAACAATTATTTGCAGATGATCTAATTTAACATCGACAAAACGCATAGAAGCGATTTTATCGCAGAGTTTCCAGGAAGCCTTATAACCTTTTACGTTAGATTCGCTAACTGTCGGGTAATGTTCGTCACTCCAGCGTTCGTATACATCGGCAAAAGTAACTTTAGCGGCGTTCACATCGTAAGGGTTGGCGTTAAATTCTGCCAGGGCGGTAAGCGCTTCTTTCCTGGTAGGATAATAGCCGACTGTTATATATAGCTGTTTTGCCTTCCCGGTTTTCGGGTCGATATCCCAACCTTTTGTTTTCTTTGCTACATAGGGGTTACGGCGGTTGCCGGAGAGCTTGTAAACACTTCCGAAGCCGTTAGGTAATTTCATATAATCACACCTTCCTTAAAAAAAGGGTATAAAAAATAAGCCCTTTTTAAAAATATGGGCTTATGGTATAATCATATTGCGTTTTGATTTATCTATAAGCCCTTGTTTATAGGTATCGCGTAGCCGTTTCGGGTGGCAGCCCGGGACGGCTTTTTTAATTGCAAAGGTTTAGTTAATACTGTATTCAATTTAATGATTCCGGCAGTTGGATGCCGATAATAACATTATCCTATCGCGCAGAAAGGAAGGTAGGATAATGTTAAAAGTAAATTTGTGGGAAGTGCGTACAGCCAAAGGCTTAAAGCTGGAAGCTGTAGCTGTAATGACTGGTGTAAGCAAGTCCACGCTAAACAATATTGAAAATGGTAAAACTTCGCCAACACTGGCAAACCTGGAAAAAATAGCCAAAGGCTTAGGCTGCCGTATAAGCGATCTGTACGATTCAGAATATAAGTAGTATATCATAACACAGCTTTTTACCTGGTATTCTTGTAAATATTTCCACAATCCTGGAAATGTTTTTAAAATCCGGGACGAGCAGAAAAAATAGGAATATAATGGATATTGTCAAAAGGAAGGGGGCTTAACTATAATGCGTGAGAAGCTACACAACCTTATAGACACTATCCAGGAAGAAAAACTATTAAGAAAGATATACTTTTATATCCTGGGCTTAAAAGGGTAGGCGTTAATAGCGTCTGCCCTTATTTCATTTCTGAAATAATTTTCTTAAGCACGCCCCATTCGTCTTCTGACAATTTGCAAAGCGTCTTAATTAAGTTCTTCTTAAATTCATCAGCACCGCCGGAGATACGACCTACATATAAGTCCAGCTCTTCATCTTCGGACATAGGGTTAAACATTTCCCCGTTACCAGTTCTTAGCCATTCTTCACTTATATTAAATTCCCGACATATCGAAAAAATAACAGCTTCGGAAGGATTGCGCAACCCTAACTCATAATTCCCGATCGTATTACCTTTTACACCGACACGCTTACCAAACTCTTCCTGGCTTAAGTTGATATCCGGGTGTTTACGAACAGCTTTTATACGTTCTTTCATTCACTAGCCCCCTTCCTTTAATAATTTAACATTACAATAACACTAAAATCCCACATAGTCAATAAAAAGTGAAAATAAACTATTGACAACGCGCGCTATGTGGGATATTATAATCACATAGTCAATAAAGACTATAAAACTTCTTTAGTGATTGGGTTTGTATCCATGAAGGGCACAACAAAAAAGAAAGCCGCTGTACCCCTAATACAACGGCTTCCTGGAACTTCTTAAACTTTCGGAAGTTCCTAACAGGTCTTCTTATGTACCTGTTTAATTGCTACAATTCTTCTAATTGTGCTTGAAGTTCGGTAGCGAATTTAACGATAGGTTCATAAGAACTATCATCAGATTCGGGACGAAATTCAGCCAATGCAGAAGCGATTACAGCAATCAACGCTTCTTTAGTGACAGGTTTAGTGTCCTTCATACGGTACACCCCCTTTCACAAAGAGCCGAGTAGCAAAACTACTCAGAGCCATTATAACACGAACGAAGGAAGGACGGTAGAGAGTTGAGCGAAGAACAAATTAAAATTTGGAAAAAAGTAGAAGCCAAAGGCTTAGAAAAGCTGGGAAACATCGAGAAAGCACTGTTAGCAAAGGAAGGCTTTAAGGAAGCTCATAAAGATTATTGCGACTTTATAAACAGACTGGCAGAAACTACAGGGCTGACAAGCGGGGAACTGGATAGACACTTTACTACACTTTTAGCAGAAAAGAAGAAGGGACAATAAAAAATGACGTGGGAAGAAGGAGAAGATAAAGTTTATCACTACATTGCGATTTGCATAAGAGCTAATGCGTTTGGAATTATAGAAGGAAACCCGTTAAATGCAATTATGGATATAGACAGCGCCGACCAAAAGTTTAATTTAAGACTGGACGACTTCTTAAAAGCTGACGAAGAAAACTTTAAACATGACTTCGCCGGAATACAGCGAAATATTGTAAGAAACCAATACCCGGCGATAGACTTCGGGGACTTTATACCGAGATTCGCGGGAAAAAGCGCATAAAGCACCAGGGCGGCAGCAGTCGCCCAACAAGTGCCGTTAGCTCAGTTGGTCAGAGCACCCGGCTCATAACCGGGCGGGCGTGGGTTCAAGTCCCACACGGCACATTAGTAGCAAGGTTGGCTACCTTGCAGCAGCGGCAGCAAGCAAAGAGCTTAAGCTGGATACTGTGATAAAAATAGCAGCGGGTACACCAGCTAGAGAGTGTGCGGACGTATAACAGGTTTTTCTACTGCTTTTTTAATGAGAAAAAGCGACTACACAGTAAATTAAGCCGGAACAGGAGAAATACAAAATATGAAAAGGTATCATGTACGCGCGCCACCCGGTAGGAAACTGTAATGTAGCCTACTATGGTAGCCAGTCCTAAGCCTGGGGAAATACAGAAGGCAGAAAAAAGAAAGGAAAAGAACAACCTTTAAAGGAGAAGCGGCTAGTCGTGTTCGGACGCGGACACAATGGAGAAAGTTAAAGTATTAAGCTTATTTGACGGTATAAGTTGCGGAATGGTAGCACTTGAAAGAGCCGGATATAAGGTAGAAAGATATTACGCATACGAAATAGAACCGAGCGCAATTACAATTAGCAAAAAAAATTACCCGGAGATCATACAACTGGGGGACGTATTCAATACAGATTTTGCACAATTTGCAGTACAGGAAATAGATTTCTTATTAGGCGGTAGCCCGTGTACGTTTTGGAGTAAAGCAAAATGTAGCAAGACTGCAAAACAAAAGAGAGAAACCGAAACAGAAGGTATGGGGTGGAAACTGTTTGAGAGATATTTAGAAGCAAAGAAAATAGCACAACCGAAATATTTCTTATATGAAAATAACTACGGAATAGCACAAGAAATACAGGACGCTATAAGCGAAAAGCTAGGCGTTGAGCCGATAATGATTGATAGCGCTTTAGTATCAGCACAAAGAAGAAAGCGGTTGTACTGGACTAATATACCAGGCGTACAACAGCCGGAAGATAAAGGCATATTAACAAAAGACATTATATGCAACGATGAAAGCTTAATTAAACATTTTGATGATAGAATACGAAACACTTTAAAAATAACAGAAAACTATATTAAGTACGACCTGGGAGGGAAGGGACACTATTCGCAACAAGATAGAATGTATTTTCTGAATAAGAAAGCGCCGACAATTCCGAGATGCAGAACGGAAACAAAATTCAATGTTTATTTAGGCGGAGAGACTTATAAGAAAACTTGCCCTGTAGAAATTGAGAGATTACAAACATTACCGGATAACTATACGGAAGGAGTACCAAAAACTCGAAGATATGAAGCATTGGGAAATGGTTGGACGGTAGATGTTATAGCACATATTTTAAGTTATGCAAAAGACTTATAAATAATGGGCGGAAGCACCGCCCACCGTAATGCAGCCTACCACGGTAGCCAGTCCCAAGCCTGGAAGAAATGCAGAGGGCGGATATTACATAGAAAGGCGGGATAGATTGAGGGAAAACAACATAAAACCAGCGGAAGCAGCGGAAATATTGGGCGTTTCGCCGCAATTTATCCGGGTTGCTATGCAAATGGGGCAACTTCCTATAGGAATAGCCATAAAGCTTCCTGGTTCAAGTGAGTACACATATCAGATCAGTGACAACTTATTACAGCAGCGGACTTCTAAGAACGTAGCGGAAGAGATTAAAAGAATCAGAAGCACGAACCAAAGATAAAAGACTGTGGCAGCAGTCGTAAAGCCCTTGTTTATAGGTAAAATCGCGAAAAAGTAACAAAGAAAAGGAGAACGAAGCAGTGAAAAAATGGGTTGTTGAGATTGAGAAGGAAAGCGGGAGAGTAGAAACCAGGTTAGTACCAGCAAGAAACAAATGCACAGCAATAAGCAACTGCAAGAACGAAGGAGACACAATATTATCATGTGTTCCATATACCGGGCAGAACGTGAAAGTAAGCGGGCAGCGCGACGAAGAAGAGGAACGCGGCTACGGTGGCTACACTTTCGGTTATGGCTTCGGATACGGGGCAAGAAGAAAGGGGCGAAAATATGGCAGCGGCAGTTATGAGCATTGATAAACAGAAGGCAAGGGCAGACGAAGCACTGGAACTTGTAGGACAGCTTGATACTTCGATGCAGAAAGCCGTCTACATTGCTACTAAAATGTTCCTGGCGGCGAAGGAAACGCCGGAAGAGAAAGGAAAACCGAAGAAATGACACTTAAAAGAGTTGGAAGCTTGAAGAATAAGAAACATAAGCACTGTTTACAGTGCGGGCGTGTGCTGGTAGGGCTTAAGGACAACACAGAACACGAATGTAGCTTTTGCGGGCAGAAGCATTTTGTAGATATCTACGGTACTACCCTGGTACTTACAGCAGCAGAACGCCCGGACTTAAGACACCGAACCGAACCAAAGAACCCGGACGACCCGGAAGTAGTACAGAAGAAGAAAAACCAGGAAGAATTTAAAAAGAACCTGGCTATATTCCGTAGTAAATGGGGAAGGTAAAGACTGAGTGTTAGGACTGAAAATATTTTTAGGTGTAATGATTGCGTTGATGTTATTAGGAATCATCGGGGAAAGGACTAAATGTAGTAAAAGTATCGCGGGAGCTATCACAATATGTTGTATTGTACTGCTTACCGCGATCATTGCCAAAGAGAACCAGCCAAAAGTAACAGCAGTAGCGCCGGAATCCGGGAAGATTCAGACAGAACAAAACGCCTGGGGAACGATTACCGTTACAGACGATACCGGGGTTACGAGAGAGTACCAGGGCTGCATACATATTTCCGGCACGTACCCGTATGAGACTACAGAGTATATGGGCTTATGCGTGAGTATGGAAAGCGCAATAGAGACGGGCGAGTGGTCGCCAGGAATGTACAAACTGTACTACGAAAGCAAGGGGAAGTACTGGGAAGCGAAAAGCAATGAGAAGGAGAGTAAAACCGATGAATAACTATATAACACTGTACGGAGAGCCTTTAGAGTATCCGCACCAGGTAAGCGTAGATAAGCGCGGAGTAGCTTACTACGGGTTCAACATGGCAACAGAAAGGGTAAGCGGCATTAAGGATATTACCCAGGTAATCGTAGAAGAAGGTACGCCAGCTTTTGAGAGCTTAACAGCAATCGACCAGGTAAAAGACCTGTTAGACTGTAAGCTGCTGGTTACTGGAAGAATCCGTACAAGAAATATCAAACGGAAGGACACCGACAGCAGAACCAAAGAAAAGGGACAAGACAAGAAGAACCAGGCAGCAGAGAAAGAACATAGCAAGTTATATATTTCAGTGCGCGCCAAGGAGATTACAGACCAGGAATACGAAGGAGATACGAACGGGGTAGTTTTAACCGGGTTCGTATGTAAAAAGGGCGATATGCGGACTACGCCGCGCGGTATCCGTATTACGGATATGATTTTAGCGTGCTGGCGCGAAGACGACGAAAGCAACGTAAGCGATTATATCCCGGCGATCACATGGAACGGAACAGCGGCAAGGGCAGCAGATAACCTTAATGTAGGGGACTGTATTGAAGTACGCGGACGTTTACAGAGCCGGGAGTATACAAAAGAGCTGGAACACGGGGAAACCGAGGTTAGAACGTGTTACGAGCTGAGTATTGAGGAATACCAGGTAGCAGCACCAGCGGAGTTAAAGAAAGAAGCGTAAGCACATACACCCGAAAACAGAGAAAGACAAAAAGAAAAGCCGCTAGGTTATCGGGAAATAACTTAGCGGCTTTGCCGTACAAAGCTGTACTTCAACTCACAAAGATAGTATAGCAAATATCCGGCGAAAAAGCAACTGGAAAGCCTTTAAATTCAAGGGGTTTTACCAGTTTTAAGGCTTGATAAAAGTATTAACTTTAGGAACAGGAGTTAGGATATATGCCATACATCATAGAGGTAGTACAAGCGGGTAGAACTGTAGAGGTAATGAAATACTATAGCAGCAGATACGGGAAGAAGGGAATAAAGAGAGGGGAGAGGAAGGCACTTACCAAAGAAGAACAGATTAAAGTGAATAAGAGAGCAGCAGAGAAGAAGTTAAGAAGGCTGATAAATGAGAACTTCCAGGAAGGGGATACACACCTGGTATTAGACTACAGAAAGGAGAGAAGACCCGCCGGAAGAAAACAGATGCGGGAAGATGCAGACGACTTCTTAAGGGAAATGCGAAAGCTGTATAAGCGTCACGGTATCCCGTTCAAGTACATTCATGTAATGGAGATCGGGAAGAAAGGGGCGCTGCATCATCACTTAGTCATAAATACACCCGAAGAGATAAGCCAGCAAGCTATAGTACGGTGCTGGAAGGGAAGAGGAAGGACACACCACAACCCGCTAGACGATACAGGACAGTACGCTAAATTAGCGTCATATCTGATAAAGCAAAGCGACGGAATGTTAAGAAGCCCGGACGCACTGCAAGGAAAGCGCTGGAATAGTTCGCGGAACTTAAGGAAACCGAAGGTATTAAGGAAAGAGCCAGTAAAAGACAAAGGCTGGTATAACCGTATCGCAAGACTTCCGAAGAAGTTGGAACAGTCCTATTACCTGGACGGCGACAGCGTACAGGAAGGAATACACGAAAAGACAGGTTATACGTTCTTTACCTACACATTTGTAAAAATCAATCAAACCTGGAAGGAGACAGAACTAGAATGGGACAAACTTTAGGAATTGACAGAGACTTAGCAAGAAAAATTAAGAGAATGAGCCGTAAGGAGCTGGACGGCTATTTAACGAGAGTGACCGACAAGAGTTACAACAACGGTTACGAACAGGGCTTAGTAGAAGGTATCGCACTGGCGGGACAGGCTATGGACGAAATCCTTAAGGAAGAAGTGATTAAAGGCACGTTCCCGGCTGAGAAGGTAGACGAGATCAAAAAGGCAGTAGGTACATATATCGCAAAAGTGCCGGAGCGGGCAGTAGAGAAAGACCAGGACGAAGGGAAGGAAGAAAATGTTTAAAGCAATCTATCTTACCGGGACTATTGTAGCGTTCTGCTTCGCCCTGTTATGGCTGGACGTTGATGAGATGCGGGAAGAAATGCGGGAAGAGGAACGGGGCTACTACCGGGAGAAGCCACACGGGAAAGAGAAGGCGGCGCTTGTATGGGCGCAAGTTGGGACTGCATTAACCGTAGGGCTTATGTGGTGGCTTGTGGTAGTGGCAAGCATCGGAGTAACAATATTGACGATTACAGGAGACGACTTAGGAGAATGAATACAACAGAATCAGAAGACCAGGCGCAGCGCCTTATATTTGACTGGGCGCGCTGGCAGCAGGGCAAATACCCACAGCTTAAGGCTATGTACCATGCAGCAAACGAAGGGAAGCGAAGCACAAGAGCCGGGGCGGAATTGAAACGCCAGGGCATGAAGCCGGGCGTAAGCGATATCTGTTTACCGTATGCTTCCGGGAAGTACAACAATCTGTATGTAGAGCTGAAAGTAGGAAATAACAAAGCTTCGGACAATCAGCTTAAGTTTGTGGATATGATAAACAGCATTGGCGGGAAGGCGGTTATAGTCTACGGTAGCGAAGCGGCAATAGAGCTTATAACTGCATACCTGGAAGGAACTATAGACGATTTGGAAATAGTAAGCGACACATACCCAAAGGAAAAAGCAAAGATAACAGAACGGGTAAACAAGAAACGCTTTATTGGATTTTGCGGTACAGACTGCCGGAAATGCGATAACAAAGGCTGCCAGGGACGGACGGTAGACGACATATTAAGCCCTGGGTTATTGCCAGCAACATAAAGAACAGTACAAAAGAGAAAAACGCTTGTAACTGCTTATGGTTATGGCGAAAGCAAGGAAAAATAGTATATCACACACGTAACACGACAACAAAAGCAACAGCGGCGGGGCGATCTGCTGCCGCCGCAGAAAGGGTAGGTTTAGAAAATGAGAACAGCAGCAGTAGTAAATTTAAAAGGCGGAGTAGGAAAGAGTACAACAGCTATCAACATGGCTTTGATTATGAGCCAGGTACACGGGAAGAAAGTATTATTGATTGACAATGATTTCCAGGCAGCAGTTACAAAATTCTTTGAAAAACACAGTTATGACGCGCTGAGTATGGAAGAAGTGCTTAGAAATCCGATTTTATTCGCGCAAGATGTAATTGTACCGAGCGGACGATGGGGGCTGGATATTATCCCGTCTAATATGAACCTGGTAGCGGCAGCAGACGACCTTATAACAGATAAGGACGGCGACCAAATGGGAAGAATCAGACACGTACTTAACCAGGTGGAAGAAGATTACGATTATTGTATTATTGACTGCCACCCGGGAGTAGGAATAGAGGTACTTAACGCCCTGGCAGCAGCAGAAGACATTATTATACCGATTAAGGCAGATAAGAACGCTTTAGACGGTATGGAAGAGTTAGACGACATTATACAGGAAATCAGACCGTATAACGAAAAGCTGGAAAGTGTGCGCTGCCTGGTTACGATGTACACAAAGGATATTGATGTAATCAAAGGCGAGGAAGCTTTAAGAAATAGCAAATACGACGTATTTAATACGCATATCAGACATAGCAAGAAAGTAACAGCGTGGACGTATGAGAACGGGCAAAGCCTGTTAGAGACAACACCGAGAAGCGCAGCGACAAGAGATTATAAGAACCTGGTATTAGAGTATATGGGGAAAAGAGGATAAGGAAAATGAAAAAAGTTGAAGAAACAATAGTTATACGAAATGAAAAAATGATTTATGCGGTAAGACTGAAAAGTAAAACGGAAGGCGAAGACGGCAGAAGAGAGAACAACAACCCGTATCTTATCGTGGAAGGTGGAAAAATAAAATACATAGATCATATCTACGGGAATAAGTCAGAATTTAATTTTAATGACGAAGTACACACGGTAGCAAAAGAAATTTTTATAAGTGGACTTAAGAACGCAATTAAGGAAGAGATTTTACAGCTTAAGCAGTTAGAGCTTGTACTGGAAGAAATGAATCTTAAAGAGTGCATCGGGGATACATTACAGGAAAGCGCGACATTTTTACAGAATGTCAGAAAGTTTATAGGTGTTGGAGAAAAGTAGGAGCGTAAAGATGTTTGAAGAGTTCAAGGAAACATTAAGAGGGGTTCTGCTGGCAAAGTATAGCATCGGCTTTATAGACGGATACGAAAGCGGGAGGGCTGACGGGTACAGAGCCGGGAAGACTGATGGATATCGGGAAGGGCATGAAGGCGGAATAAAAGCGGGTGGCTTTGTTGACGGATACGAAACAGGGTACGAAGTTGGATACAAAGAAGGAAGCGAAGACGAAAGAAAAGGGATAAGACGGTTAAGCCCAGGAGAAAAAATAGGGGAACAGTAGAAAGGAGATAGAGCAATGGGAAAGATTGGCATAGGCGACAGACTCAACGCCAACAGCAAGAAAAATATTATTTTTGCAAAGGACTACAGAAAGGTACGCTTAGACCCGCGTACACTGATTCCGTCAGAGCATAACAAGTATAGCCAGGACAATATAGAAGAGCTGGCGGACAATATGCTTTTAGTCGGACAGCTACAGGAAATCATAGTAGGGCGTGTAGACGGGCAAGACAGAATAATAGTAGGACATAGACGTACAGCGGCAGCAGTCCTTAATATCGAGCGCGGACACGACGAATTTAAGCTTGTGGACTGTAAGATAAAAGAAATGAGCGAAAGCCTGTTTATGCTGACACTGCATAGTGCAAATATCTTTAACCGACAGCTTAGCGACTGGGAATTAACGAACGGCGTAGCTGAGTTTACAAAGTACCTGGCAAAAGCCAGGGAATCCGGGGAACTGACTATAGAGGGGAAAATGAGAGACTATATAGCGAATGTTACCGGGAAGTCTACAGGTAAAATAAATCAGATCAATAGTATCAATAACAATTTGTGCGAAGAAGGTAAGGAAGCATTTAAGGACGGAAAAATAAACTTTTCTACGGCTTACGAAACGTCCAGGCTGCCGGAAGCAAAGCAGCATGAAGTTATTGAAAACGGGGAACTGTTAAGTAAAGATGTCCGGGAAATGGTAAAGGAAGAGAAGGAGAAGAAAGAAGCAGAAAAGAAGCCGGGCGACGATTACGAGCCAGCGCACCCGGAAAGTATTACGAGCCTATGCTATTCTTGCTTATATTACAGTGAGTGCAACGTAAAAACGGGAACTTGTGAAAAATGCGATAAGTACACGAATAAGGCAGAAGCGGAGAAGACAGAAGAACAAAGGTATGAGGAAGAACAGGCGGCAATAGACCGGGATACGAAAGCGAAGCTACGGCAGCAGTCCGATGATAAGAAAATGGAGACACTACCGAGCGAAGCGGCGGCAGCAGAACCGAAGACACATATTATACGACTTGCAGCTATGAATTACGACGATGTAATAAACGGTAAGAAAAGTTTTGAAATCTGTAAAGATGCCGGATACAAGGAAGGCGACATTATAGAGTACATGGAGTTTAAAGAAGGACGTAACACGGGAAGAATATTTAAGGCGGAAATAACTTGTATAGTGAATGAACATAGAGGACTAACAGAAGGCTTTTGTATCATGGGAATAAAAGTAAGACCCGAAGAAAAAAAGGAAGTTGACTTACCGGGACAAATGGATATAGGGGGAATACTTAGGCGAAGAAGAAAAATAAAAGGTGTCAGAATCTGACACGGAAAGGGAATAACAATGTGGTGCGAAAGGTATAAAAGCATAACAACACTTGTAACGGAATGTGAATGTAAAACTTGTTTTATGTGTGAATATTGCGAGCCGGAAGATGGAGAGGAAGAAGACTATGATTACTGAATGGCAAAAAACGAAAACGAGAGAAGTTAGAAGTTTTGCGGAGATTGATATAAGAAAAATGCAGATGCCATGTATATGCGTATATAATCGACCGAGCGATTACCCGGACAAATGCGTAGCTAGATTATTTGACGGGATGAAGCCAACGAATATTATCATAACAAGAAATACAGTAGAAGAAATCCGGGAAGATATTACAAAGTGCTTCCCGGCTATGCTGCCATTTGCGAGAGATAAAGAAGACTGTAAATATGTGGCAGAAACATGGATTTAGGAGCGGGGCGTTATGGAGATTAAGAAAAATCAGAAGGTACGGATAATATGCAGTGAAGCTAGGCTTAAGGAAGTGGGCGTAAGACAGAAACATATTAAGCATATCCTGGGAAAGATAGGAACGGTAAAGGAAATACGGAAGCTGCCGAATACGGACGATATGTACGCCTATTTTGTACACTTCCGTTATGTGAATCTGAAAGCAGCACCGGGAAACAAGAAGCCTTACTATGCTATGCTGGACGATATGATAGAACCTATTAACCTGGAAGTAGTAGGAGAAGAAACGAAGTAATGATAATGGAAAAGATAACGAATATAAAAGAGTGCCGCGTATACCCACTGAGGAAGAAAGACGGGGAATACTTACGAAGCCGAAGGCGGCAGCAGTTGTTACGTGAGAACCAGGGCAAGAGCAATAACTGGAAGCGTATACATGGACTGACAGCGACCAGGAAAAAGCGTGGAAAAACTCAGCAAACTATAGAGAAAACATAACAAAAAAGAATTGAAACTAAAGAAACTTTATGGTAATCTATATGTACAAACGCAAGAAGAATTAGGTAAAGGAAAGCACCCTTTACCTGGTTCTTCTTTTTTTGTTTGTCTAAACCTCCCAAGTGCTGCATGAAATCCAGGGCGGCACTATGAAAGAAGAAAGATAGAAATGCTTAAGAAGTTATGCAGTTACCCGGGCTGCCACAAGGTAGTAGAAGCTGGGGTTAAGTATTGCGATAGACATAAGAACACGGACAGAGAGAAGTACAGAGAATACAAGCGTAAGCGTATGGAGAACGAAGAGGAAGCCCGGCGGCAGCAGTTCTATAATAGCAAAGCCTGGGAAGGGTTCAGAGCCAACCAGGAAGCGGCACAACTTGGCGTAGATATATTTGAATACTACACAACGGGAATAGTGATAACAGCGGAGCAGTACCACCACATAGAAGAGGTTACGGAAGCATGGCATAGACGACTTGATAGAGACAATGTAATAGGGCTGAGCGAAGCGAACCACAGGCGCATACATAAAGAATATGACCGCGGCTACATGGCAAAAAAGAAGATGCAGCGAACGCTTTACGATATGCTACAGCGCTTCCGGCACGAGTTCGGAGACAACGGGGGGATATAAAAACTTTTTATTTCTTTTTAAAAGTCCCGAGTTCAAGTTGATTTGAAAAAAAACGCCGATTTTTTGTATAGGGGGGTGTCTGAGAAGGTGGCAGTATGGCGAATGAAGAAAAAAAGACAGAAAAAAAC
>ERZ894209.697-NODE-697-length-15544-cov-19.413648_pt1 | contig 15544 bp, 22 predicted proteins | sample MGYA00380288_ERZ894209 | MGnify/ENA primary metagenome ERZ894209 (study PRJEB32331, sample SAMN06328482) | human gut metagenome | biome: human gut microbiome; feature: stool | host: Homo sapiens | collected 2013-12-13 ... | reverse complement strand
TTTCTCTGTTCACCGCCAGAACTGATAGGGAGAGCCGATTCAGAAGAAAACAGAGCTTAGGCAAGTCAGTGAGGGACAACTACACGATAAGCCCATTATATAAGTGTAGTTGTGAAGCATTGGAGCTTGTACAGGAACGGTTACAAGGGCGGGATGGGACATAAATGCCCAATATTCCTTTGGCGTAACAGCACATGAGAAAATCTCTTTCTTACTTTGTGTAAAACATGCTGGTGTGGTGGAATTGGCACACACATGAAATTTAAGCTTTCACGGTTAATAACCATGCGGGTTCAAGTCCCGCCACCAGCACCATTTTTTTTAAAAATAAAGAGGTATACTATGGCTAAACGTTCTAAAAATATAAAATTTAGTGCAGGACTTGGAAGTTTTAATGGTGATACATTTCAAAGGGTTATTAAAAATGAAAACGCTTATACAAAAATAAGGGTAGATGATGTTGACCCATCTTGGAGTGTTAAAAACGCAAGGTTAAAAAGTGGCAGAAATTACATGTTAGTTAAGGACTGTACTCATAATTATGACATATGGTTTTTGGGCACTGTTCGTGTAAAATCAATATCGCCATTTCTTATAGAGTGTGATGGAAGAAACTTCGTGTTCTATTATTGACATCATATTGCTTGACAAAATCGAATATATATGATCTTCAATTCGCAAAGTAATTTTGAGCATGTTTAAAGTAAAATACCCACTGAGTTTTCTATCAGTGGGTATTTTGAATCTACGTTCAATTTTCGGAATCTATTTGCTGATTACGCTCACGCTCTTTTTGCACACAATCGTGGCAACCCGGATTTCCGTTTTCAAAAATTTCATAGTCATCTGTGCTTACATTTTTTCCACATTCAGGGCACGTTATTGTAGATGTCAACATTTTCAGCTCCTTTCATTAAATATTGATTTGCATGGTGGTTTTTATGAGTAAAATAACTGGAATTATAGACCGCGAAGTATTCCCTCTGGTGGAATTTTTTAATAAGAATGGGTTGCCCACGCACATGTCTTGTCAAGGGCATAACAAAACAAACATGTCAATGTTATGGATTGAATTTGATAAATCTGTATCAGAAAAAGACATTGTTGCCTTTCAAAGGAAACACACAAACGAATTTGGTGCTTTCTGCTCTTGCGGAAGATTTGTGATGCGAATTTTAGCAACTGGTAACAGTGACAAAGTCGAATACAGATATCAATATATGGCGGCAACAATTAAAGCGGCTAAAAACGATTTAAGAAATTGGCGTTAAGCACAGAGAAGTTATGCTTCTAATAATTATATCACGGAATGATTGTTCTTATCAAGAGAAATTTATTCCATTTATCTTATTAAACGCCCGATATGCTTCGATAATTTCCCAAACCGTGTTTTGCTGGCGAGGCGTTAATCCTGTAACTTCAATCATCTGTTTATCGTTGACACCCAGCAGATTGTCCGTAGTTACATGAAAAAGTCGTGCAAGTTTGATAAGCACATCATAAGAGGGAAGTCTTGAACCGTTCTCATAGGCGGAAACCGTGGCCTTTGAAACGTTGATTCTATATGCCAGTTCCTCTTGTGTGATGCCTTTTGCCATTCTCAGCGTTTTGATGCTGTTTCCGAGGTTGTTTCCGTCCATTTCATCCCCTCCTGTCTAAAGTTTAGCCTATAAACATCATACTGTTGGTAGATAAAAGTCATGCGTTTAGTTGACACAATCTGTGTTTATATGTTATACTATTAGTAGATAAAGGAGGTGCGCTTATGATTCGCGTATGTAAAAACGATAAAGAATCAGTCTTTGCTATGATACGGCAAGGCAAGTTAGACGCGGCGGCATTGAGCACGTCAAATCTTGTTGACGAAATCATTTTGTCGATGTACAAGCATGGTATTTTCACCTGTTTGGAAAACGGCATATGTGATAAGCGTGCCGCTAACACAACTGTTCCATTCGGTATTATATGGGCGGCAGCTATTGCTGCGAAAATGAAAGTGCAAACCAGTTTGTCAGACATCCCGTTTGCTCTTTCAGACCATCGTACACTGGCAGAACTTGGATATACACTGTATGACCCGGATGGCGTTTACAGTGGGCTGATGCGTGAGGGCAGCTTGCGTTTTCTTCTTGGAAAGTATACATGGGATGAATTGCTCAACGCATATCGGCTTACAGTCCGTGACCAGATTATTCCACAGTTGGGAATACAGCCGCATATTCATATACTCGATTGTACACCGCTTGAAGTGAACTTCAAAAACAGTCGTTATGAAAACTCCGGTATCGGAGTAAACAAAAGCGGTGAACACGCGCGTGGATATAGCATGCTTACAATGCGCGGCATCTGTGGTGATTCTGGAATCATTGAAGATTTCTTCGTTGCTCCGCTTGGATTCGCTGATGCGAAGTTTGGTGAAATTGTACTTAACGCAACAAGAGTTTTTCACGAGGGCGACATTCTTATAAACGACAGAGGTTTTCTTTCACGGCGTACACTCAATTTTGTGAAGAATATTCACCATGTCGATACATATTTACCTCTTAAACGGAACATGGAAGCATACAAATTTGCTATTCAATGTGCGCAAGAGGAAAACTGTTGGGGACAGCACCCAAATCCTAAACGGCCAACGCAGAAAATTGCGCTGGTAAAAAATCTTGGTGGACTTTGGAAAAGTGATAATCCCGCTGAAGATGTTGACATAAATGCTTGTGTCGTATGGGATACGAGTACCAACCAATACTTTGTTTTTGCCACAACGGATTTGACAAAATCTGCGCGTGAGATTGTTAAGACATATGAATTACGTCCAGAAATTGAAGAAGATTATCGGCAGCTTAAAGATTTCTGGCAGATAGAGGATTTCAAAAGCACACAATACAATGTAATTTGTTTTCATATCGTTTGCGTACTGTTCGGCTATCTCTTTTTCCAACTTTACACAATGCTTCCAGAGGGAGCGCAGTTTATTGGTCGCTCACTTCCTGTTATTCTCAAAAGCTATACTCCACGGGCACTCGGAAGTATTATCCTGTATGTCGGATGTTGTTTCGGCATTTTTAGTCTGGTGGAGATGATGCGCATATATGCGGAGTGTAATAACACCATCAAACAAAAGTTGGAGGAGGTTATAGGGAAACTATAACCTTTAATAAATAACAAGGGAGAGAATGAAGAATGGAAACAAAAAATCGAGCAGACACTGTTGATAACATTGAGCCTAATGCGCCAACAAATGCTGAATACAGTACGTCTGAACCCAGAACACCAACAAAAAGAAAAAAGAAATCTATTGTAACCGTAATTGTAATTGTTCTCGTTACAGTTTGTGTGGCGCTTTCTATCGCTGTTTACAAAGGTGCTTTTTTGTCTGAATTTGATAAAATGACCAATATAATGATAGCCTATGAAACAGAGGGCTATACTGTGGCTAAAGGACTAATCAATAGGTATTATTCTGGGACAAAAGCAAAAATGCTTATAGCTGAGTTAAGTGAATATCAGTTAAACGAGTTAAGAAATGAAATTTCTCGTTATAAATGATTACAAAAAAATAACGCAGTAGGTACTGCGTTATTTTTTATCACTTTTTCACTTTGCGAATTGAAGATATATGATATAATATATACAATGATTCCTCGTAGTCGAATGGTACAGACAGCAGACTTTGAATCTGTGCGTTGCTGGTTCAAGTCCAGCCGAGGAAGCCATGCGATAGTAGTTCAATTGGTAGAGCTTCTGATTTCCAATCAGAAAGTTGCGAGTTCAAATCTCGTCTATCGCTCCAAAATAATTCAATGCGGACTTAGTTTTTGCTAAGTCCTTTATTGTTCTATAAATATATAAATGAACAATGAGCAAATAAATTTTTAAATAGGATGGTAATGTTTAATGGAAGAATTTATTTGCCCCGTATGTGGACATCATACAAAATCTGGCGAAGATTACGAAGCGATACTTCAAACAATGAATGTAATTGGCAGAGCTGCTGGTTATCCAGAGTACAAAGCATACTGTGAAAATTGTGAAAATGTCTTTCCGATTGTAGATGATTTGTACGAAATTGAGGCAATTACAAACCTCGATGGAGAACAAAAGAAAGACGAAAAAGCACAAAGTAGAATTGGCCGTAAAGTAATTATCGGAGAACTCGAAGTTGGGAAGCGCTCTGTATTGCCGTATTGGCCTGATTTCAAGAAATATCTCCATACAAGCACCATTATGAGTATTATTTCAACGTCTGATGCTAGCAGAATTACGTTTGAAACAATGAACTCTGTGTACTCCCTCGTTCGTGTTGATAGAGAAAATGCTTGACAAATGATATATGCTTGTGGTATAATATCTTCATTAAGTCAAGGACGGTAACGCATGAACGAACGATTCCTCAATAAACTGATTAACGGTGACTGTTATGAGGTTCTGCCAGACATTGAGGATTGTAGCATTGATTTAATTCTAACTGACCCGCCATATAATACAACAAATTGTGGTTGGGAGTGCGCCATTGATATTGATGGACTTTTTACACATTACAAGAGGATTATCAAAGATAATGGAACAATTGTTATGTTTGGAAATAATCCTTTCACGGCAAATGTAATTGTAAGAAATCCTGATATTTATAGGTATAGTTGCGTTTGGGTAAAACCAAACGCAACAACACCACATCTAGCAAGAGTTCAACCTATGCGTAGATATGAAGATATCATGGTGTTTTATAAAAAGAAAAATATCTACAATCCAATTTTGTCTGACGGAAAAAGGCCATATGTTTGGCGTAGTAAAAGAAGCGGAGGAGAAGCGTCAGGCATTGTTTACAAAGAAGATAAAGAAATTGTAAATACTGGACAAAGGTTCCCGACAAATGTGTTTGAGTTTAAGCAAGAGAGAGGGCTTCATTCAACACAGAAACCTGTGCCATTATTTGAATATATAATACAATTATATACAAATGAGGGAATGGTTGTATTAGATACATTTATGGGAAGTGGAACAACTCCAATAGCATGTATAAACACAAACAGAACATTTATAGGCATTGAAAAAGATAATAATATCTTTTCTACGGCGGAAAAGCGAGTTGCCGAAAGATTAAATTCGCTTGACAAAGTGGAGTAAGATATGTTATAATATCGTTAGTGAAATCAATCACAGCGAAAATTTTATTGGAGGCAATAGTCAATGGATTTTAGAATCATTGGGGAGTTCGATGGTACACCAGCCAAATATGAGGACTTCTCAGCAAAACTTCTTGAGCCGGTTTGTCGAGAGTTTTTAAAGGATGATGTATTGGTTGTGATTTACAACCATCATATTCCTGAAAGAGCTTTCGATGATAAGGAACTTAGCGAAACTTTCGCGGATTTTATTTCGGCAAATCCAGAAGAAAACAAGAACAAAGTATTCATTGTAAACTGGGGCTGGCATCATCAGTGTGGATTTGCTGATATTCGTGAGTATATGAATCAATATCAACTCGCGAACAATGATGCCTGTATCTTTTCAAATGAAAAGAAATGTCCAGATGAATACGCTGTCAAAAACAAGACAGGCACATCGTTGGCTTCTTGGAGAATCCATAAAGATGGATATTCGGTTCTGTATTTCTTATGGGATGCGTTTCATGTGGTGTCAGATAACGCAAAAACTGAATGGAAGAAAGAATTTCTTGGTTTTGCCATAAACCAATTCCAATCTGGTGTGTTCTTGGAAAAATATGGCGCTATGGAAGATGAAAGCGGAAAGGATAAACGTCTTGAGGGACGTGTTTTTACTTCAATCGAAAATAAAGCTAAGGCTGTGGTTGGCGATAGTAAAGAGTCTATCATTGAGGAAATGCTGAATAAGACTCCGATTAAGGAGATTGTTCTGTATTTGAATCAGTGCGCTAACACTGGTAACGTACAAAATTCTCGTCAAACTCGTAATCCATTGTTTGTAACAAAGGAACAGGCTCGTGAATGGTTGCGTCGTTGGGCTGAGAAGAAGTGGGAATATTATGTCATGTTTGGGCATAATTTCTCTATTTCGAGGGACATCAATATCTCTTTGCGGCCTGACAAAGATGAAATTCTTATCAGGGCAATGATGTCGGATTTCAAACGTAAGTTTATCAAATACGCTCCGATTCTCGATATGTTCAGTGTATCGGAATTTCTTCAGAATAAAATCGGAAGTCATTCCGAGTTGAACAAGTATAAACCGATTCAGCGTGGGATGAAGTTGTCGAAGTATTTATCTGATTTCTTCGACGATGAGGAGTTCGATATTGAGCTGTCGAAGTTTATTCAGAATAAAGAAGTAAACTCGACGGTTCATATCAGCATCAATCCGATGGACTATATGACTGCGAGTGTTACAAAACATGAGTGGCGTTCTTGTCATGCACTTCACGATGGCGAGTATGGACTTGGTTGTTTGAGTTATATGTTTGATGAGGGAAGCCTTGTTGCGTTCATGGCATCTGACAGGGAATACGCATACGACCTTGATGGAAACGGAAAGCCGTTTATGTGGAACTCCAAGTCATGGCGACAGATGATTTACGGTTCTAAGAAAGACAATATGTTTATCTTTAGCCGTGAATATCCGCAGAAGTATCAGAATGAAGCAATCACTTCGGAGATTCGAAATCTTCTTGAATCAACGGTAGCGAAGTTCTGTGATATCCCGCATGTTTGGGTTAAGAAAAATAATGGTGCTAAAAATTGTCGTGGTACTGTTTATGAAAACGCACCAAACGCAAAACATTATGACGATATTCCGAGCAATCAAACTGTTCTGATTCGTCATAAGATGAATATGGAATTTTCAGGGCCAATCGTTATTGGTTCAAATCCGCATTGTCCTATCACCGGTAAACCGCTTGATGGACGAAATCGGGTATTCCATAAATCCGTTCTTTAAACAATACAGATAGGAGAACTGCAATGAAGATTTTAGATGGAGCAACACGCCCCAAAATCTTTGTGGACGATTATGTGTTTGATAAGCTTTCAAAGTATGCGAAAGCTATGACACAGAGAGCCACAATTATCTGCGACTGTATTGTTGACGGAGCAAGCGGAAATGTTGAGATTTTTGACGCAAATCTCGTTGAGCAAACAGTCGATTATATCAAAAACTCCTCGAAATATGAGGAAATCTCAAAATATATCGGATATCGTGTTGACAAAAAGTACGGTACGATATATTCTCAGTGTATGATTCGTAATACATTGAGTTCTAACCATGATGCTTTTGACGGGAAAGACTTTTCATATTTTGAAAAGCTGTGTGAAGTCACAGACTGGCTTATTGTTGGCGAAATCACAAAAGAGACAAGCGGTAGGCCATCATTACATCTGTGGTACCTCGATTTGGAAAATCGAATCGCATATGGCTATTGCGACCCGTCAGGAGCGGTAAAAGATGGGTTTGATGCGACATGGGAAACTTGTTCGGCAGATTATTATGAATATGACAAGATTCTTGAAGAAGTAAGAAGCCTTTGTAAATCAAAGCCTACTTCGTATAGTTCTTATAGCAATAACTATGGCACAAGTAAATACGGTGGCACAACTTACTACTCGTCTACTCCTGCGACACCGCCGCCTAAAAGCGAATTAAACAAGACAGACCCTGATATCTCAAAGATTGTTTGAGGGTTGATATGGCATGGATGAATCGAAGAAGATTAAAACCATATACGACTTTCAAATGGCGGCTTACTTGATTTTAAATGGGTGTAAATTAGTCGATGTTGAAGAATTGTATGTTGACAAAAAGAAACGTATTATATTCTACTTTCGCAACGATTCAAAAGTGCGATTGTTAATGAGGGTGTACTACGGTTATAGAGATAATCTGTACAATATCAGAACAGATATTCTCGAAAAACATATTGTCAGTCATTCTTCTTCAAAGAAAAGCAAAGGAGAAAGACAATGAAAGGATTTAACTTTGACGGTTATAAATTAATCGTTCAAAGCCGCGAGCGCGACCTTGTTGAATATCTTGGCCGCCAGATTCCAAAGGTTTACGGCGAAGATAACTGTGTCATAACTGACGATTATATTTTTGCGAAAGGCACAATCCCTGTAATTTTGTGTGCCCATATGGATACCGTTTTCAAGGTAGTTCCCGAAACGATTCTGTATGACGAAAAGCAGGAACTTATTTGGTCGCCACAAGGTATTGGTGGGGACGACAGAAATGGTATTTATACTATTCTGAAAATTATCAGTAAACGAGCAAATGATAAACTTCCGTATGTATTGTTTACAACGCAGGAAGAATCTGGATGTATTGGTGCTAGAAAAGCGACAAAGCCGTTGAAAGCACATTCAGAGGGAATCAACTTTGCTATTCAGATTGATAGACAGGGTTCAACTGATGCCGTGTTCTATCGTTGTAAAAATCAAGAGTTCATAGATTATATATGTTCTTTTGGATACAAGGAAACTCCAGGTTCAAGGACAGATATTTGTGAATTTTGTCCTGATTGGAACATTGCTGGTGTAAACTTCTCATGTGGTTATATGCATAATCACACAGAAAAAGAGATTGTAAATGTCAAAGATATGTTCCAAACAATCGAAATGATTGAAAAAATCCTCGACGATGAGGGGAACAAGAAAAAATTCCCTTTCGAGTTGAAAAGTATCGGAAAAGGAGGAAAAAGCGCAGAAAAAAGCGTCACTAGGTTTCTTGACGATACTCAAGAGGATTATGGGGAAGTAGTGAAATATACTACTGGAACATTCCCAGCTCAACCAAATACTGATGATGAACTTTTGTTGGCTATGTTCGGAGAAAAAAAATAAGTCGGTTTTGGTTGACAAGATACCCGTTCATATGGTATACTATATACAGTGGATGGGGAACTTAATTAGTGTCCGTTTTATTCACATAAATTTTATTAAACAAGGAGACAAAAACTATGGCAAAAATCACTGATAACAACTCTCTGAAAGTTGGTATGGTTCTGACGGTTAAGAACGGCGATAAGTATGTTGTCGTGGCCGACGATGCTGGGCATCACGATGTCATTAACCTGATGAACGGTAAGTCCAATGGTATTGAAGTTGGCACTGGCAAGATTGCTGTGTGCGGCTCTACCAAGGGCAATCGCGACGTTGTGAAGATTGAGGAGTTCTCTGATGCTGTTCCTACTCGCAACCGTCTGTCCGAAGCTCTCAAGTTTATGACGGGTCGTCGATTCACCGAGGATTTGGTGACTGTGTGGACTGCTGAGGACCCGCGCCTGACTGCGGCAAAGGCCAAGGTTGATGCGGCACGTAAGGCTCTGGCTGACGCAGAGCGCGAGGTTGCATATTATAGCTAATCGGCTATAATAGATAGCTATGGGGAGTGTTTACCTCCCCATAGCTACATTATTGTTCAAAATTTCCGTTTGTCCCTTTGGCATAAATGAGCCGAGTATTAGCACCAAACATTAATGTTTGGTGCTAATACTATCTTTTAAGTATAATAAAGGAGGTTTTAATTGTGAATCTTGTATTGTTCAGTTCTTTTTACGATTCCAAAAAAGTTCGTGATTTCATCCGTGAAAAGGCAAAGCATGCCGACCCTAAAATTTGTATTATCCCATCTTTCACAAATTTTCAGGGCGTACAGTCGTCGGGAGATTATTATACATTGGAAAGAATGGGGTTTAACCCTGATAATATCTCCATGTTTGATGTTGGTTATCTCTTTGATGAAACAAAGATTGACTCCTTGAAAGAGAATGATGTTATCATTCTTGGTGGCGGTAATACATTCTTGTTCCAGTGGCTTCTTCGTAGAGCTGGTATGCTCGACGTTCTTTCGGAGTTTGCTAAAAATGGCGGCATTCTCATTGGTGAAAGCGCCGGAAGTATTATGATGTCAGAATCCATCGAGATTGCTCGTTTTGCAGATGAAGATATTGTAGGTTCTGAAAACACAGATGGACTTGGCATCATAGATTTTGAGATGAAGCCACATTTTGGTGGGTGGTTAAAACGCTTCCCAGAATTTGTATATTACAGTGCTGAATCAAATCAGGATTTGTATTGTCTGTTTGATGGTGGATTTATCATTGTTTCTGATGATGATATTACTCCACATGGCAACTTTATTCTTCTCCGAAAAGGTGAGATTGTAAATTTTGATTTGACAAACAGAGAACAAGAGCGCTGTGTTTCATCAAAACGCACTATTGAGGTACAATAATGGTTACAAAATACGTTATTGGACAAGAATTAGATGGTATTGTACAACCTTGGGTAGTTGTAGACAACGAAGAACAAGCCGAACAAGTATCGCTTGTTATGAACCGTCTATATTTTGGTAATGAAATGTTTGAAGCTATTATGGCTTCTGAGAATCCGTTTGAAATGTTTGCTGCTGATGCAGGATTCACATATAGCACAGTAGAAGCAATTGATGAATCAGACACAGTAGAATCTGTAATAGCAACAGTAGCAGAAGAAATGGTGGAGTGTGGATTTGTCTGTGAAGAATAAGTATGCGTTTCCGTCAAAAGATGCTTTCTTGAAAGCCAAAGACGAAACGAAAGACTGGCAAAGGTACGACGTGTTTTCTCATAGGGGATATATTGACAGCAAAAACGAACTCTATTTCTTTCTCAAAGGAAAAGACAGAATAAAGGTAAGTTATACTGAGTATTTATCTATTATTAAGTTGACAAAAAGCGAACAAATGTGATATAATAATATATAGAAAATACATGTGAAAGGCAGGATTGGTGGCGTTGTACAAATGGCAAGTAAAGGGCGCATTACGCAGTGGAATGGTTCTTACTGTAAAGTCAGTTGAAGAACTTAAAAAAGAATTTGGTGAGCTTAGTTTAGTTCCGGGGAAATTCACAAATGGAATGTCCATATATTGTGGGACGAAATTTCGTGTTACTCCCGAAATTAAGGATGTCATTTGGCAAACCGCAAATGAATCCGAATATATTCTATTCAAAAAAGATGGATATATTTTCACGGCTGCTATGCTCAAGCCAAATAAAAAAGAGCTGTGTGAGCCTGTCGAAACCGTTAAAGTAACAGCATCAGTCGAAGAAGATGAAGTAGTCAAAGAAATGTTGTCTAAAGTTGATTTTGAACTTATGAAACATTTCTTTGCTCTTGGCACATGGGGAACAAGCGGATACGGTGATATACGAAATAATCTTGTAGAAGAATATCTGATAGATTGGGCAAAGAATAAAAAGTGGCTCTATCTTCTTATGGGGAGAAACCTTTCCATTAAGAAAACGATTAAAGTAAACAAAACTGAAAGGGAAATGAGCGCTTTAATCGAAGAACTTTCTCAAGAGTTTCCTGTATATTCTTTTCATTTAAAACAATTTGAAACAGAAGATGTTTTGAACAACATTATATCGCATGTTCCATGCTTTTATACTCAATATACAGATATTTGTCGTAAAGGTATGAAGCTGTCTAAATTTCTTTCACAGCTTTTGAACGATAATGCTTTTGATATTGCCCTGTCAAAGATAATGCAGAACACAAAGATTGATGCTACGGTTGAAATATCCATTAATCCAATGGATTATATGACGATGTCTATTCATAAGCACAAATGGTCGTCATGCTATGATATTTCACAGGGTTGTTATTCAAACTGCGCTTTTGCTATTATGCGCGATTCTGGTTCTGTTATTGCTTTCAAGCACAATGACAAAGAATATGATTATAATTTTTCTTTGGAAGATAAAGAGTTTAGTTATAAATGGAATAGTAAACAGATGCGTAGCGTTCTTTATATTGACGAAGCAACAAAGTGTATCTTTAGTTGTTTAGCTCAAGGAAGCGCAGATGATATTTACTATAATGCCGTGAATTCTTTAGCAGAGGAACTGTTTGTAGGAGAAGAATATATAAAAATTAATAAATACATTAATTGGACTCTCAACAAAGAATTTACAACCTCTGTAAAACATGGTAATTACGACCATATATCGGATGATTGTAAATATGTTTTGAAACCTACTGACTCCCATCTTCCAGAAAGAATTGTGTTTGGTGTAGAAGAAATCAAAAATCCAGCAACTGGAAAAGTTGTAACGACTCATACGAAATTGAAGTGACAACATGATAAAAGAAGAACTTATCGGATTTTTCCATCAAATGGATTTGGGGAAATATCAGTTTGATTGTCCTATAAAAGCAGTTTATAACGAAACACTATCCCATAGGCCCGTGTTTGAAAGAGGATGGCTGTGTTTAAACGGAAGTTTCTATAATCAGTTCCAAAGCGCTGCTTATGCTAATGATAGATTGGCAATAAAATTTGCTTGGGGACATATATTTATTTATCCGAAACAAACCGTCAAACCTAATATTGATGCGTGGAAGTATGTTTCTAGGAAAGTCTGTAACAACACAATAAATTCTGATTGGGATGTATTTTTAGGAGACACCACGCCTTTTACTATAAGATATAATGATGTTCCAATTACATCCATTACTGGAACACCAGCTAATTTTAGGTACACCGTTACATCTTTCACGCCAATAAGGTAAAAAATATAAAAATGGTGATATAATGGATTATTTTATATCTGATTTACATTTTGGGCACAAGAATATCATTGAATATGAGAAACGCCCATTCAGAAGTGTTGAACATATGAATGATGAGCTTGTGAAAAATTGGAACAAAGTTGTAACCGGCAACGACACTGTGTTTTGTCTTGGTGATGTTTCGTTTTGCGGAGCAGAACTTACAAGAAACTATGTCAGTGCGTTGAATGGTAAAAAGATTCTTGTTATGGGGAATCACGACAGAATCAGAAAACCTGATTGGTGGGCCGAGAAAGGATTCCAAGAAGTATATAGGTTTCCTATCATTTATAAGGACTGGATTGTTCTTGGACATGAACCGCCTGTCTATATGTGCGATAGCTCGCCATATTATTTCATGTATGGGCATGTACATGGGAGTGAAATGTATAAGACTATCACCAGAAGAAGTGCTTGTGTATGCGTAGAACGGTGGAATTATACACCAGTATCATTTGAGCGTATTCAAGGCTTGTGGAATACAATGGAATAATTTGACACAAACGTGTGTCGTGTGGTATAATATAGGTACAGTAAAGGAGGGCAGGATATGATTGCTGATGGGGTTTATCAAAAACCTGATATTCCCAAATCAATACAGCAAACAGTATGGGGTTATGTAGCTGATGAAAACAGAATAATTACACACTCTAGGCATCAATCCGATAATATCGTTGAGAATTTTTTACAGCACAAGAACTGTTTTAAAAGACGATATAACTCAAACGATATTACAAAAGACTTGTTATTAAGAGGTGTAATTACAGAAGTCCATATTGAACATGGCATAATAACAAAGGCTGTATTTAGTTGTCCTTATACGGACACAAAAAATCTAGTTGTAGTAATTGGATTTTGGTTTCGTAAGTTCCCTTGCCTGTACTGTTTAACAGCCTATATCAATTTTAAGTCAGGATATGGGATTTACGGAAGAAAAGAAAAAAGGCGGGGATAAAAAGTGATGGCAAAGAAAGAAATTAGAGAGTTTGAAAAGCCAAAAAGAGTACCATACAGCGAAGTGTTGCCTTATAGTGTGGCAAAAGTCGAGTTTGGTGCGAGCAATAATTTTGTAAGAATTATTATTCGTGGATTCAAAATCGAAAAGAATGGCGATATCTGTATTATGTATTCTTGGCCAACAAGTCCACGCAAAATCGAGAAGATGTACGACCTGAGCCAGTCGATGAATACAGAAATTGAAGTCATTGGGGTTTATGCCTAATGGAAGATTTGAACGAACCTATATATTCAAAAGACACAAATATATTGTGTAATTATATCGTCAAATTATTCGGTATACTCATAAAGCAATAGTGTTGTTTAAGTATTGTTTAAATTAGTGGCACCAAATAAAGAGAGGTTAAATAAAAAAAGACAAGAGGGTGATTAGTGTGCTAAAATATATTTTCAATAAGCCAACAAGAATCAAATCAATCACACAGGACGGGATTGTATTTGATAACGGATACTGTATTGATACATTCCACGAACAAGCAAGAAAAGCAATTGCTAAGAAAAAAGGAACTAAAGAATTATTACCTGAAATCAGAGACGGATTCATTAAAACTTCAAAAGAATTGCTGTGAACTTGTATACGCAGATTTTGTTGGTTCACTTCAAGATACAGGCGTAGAAAAAGCTCTATTCAAAGAAGTTACAATTGAGGCTATTGACAGATATGGAGCAAAATTGAATGGCTTATATGGTATTTCTTGTTATGATATTCAAAACGGATATTATAATGACAACATACGTTTTGATTTAAAAGACGAACAAGGAAACGTTGTGGCGTCTACTGATTTTATTGAGACAAAATTTATACCTGATTTCGAGCTTGATTATCGTAAAGAAAGATTTGTAAACCCAACAAATTTACTTGACACATAACGGGTTCGTATGATATAATAATAACATGGGAACAGGGAAAACAAAAAATAAATTCTCACCTTTACATTTAACTTGTTTCCATGTTATATGCCTTTAGCTCGCATAGATAACTGCTAATAACAGACTTTTATCACAGTAGCTTTCAAGTAATCAGCTTTTACTTTGTGAGTTAAAGGCAATATATGGCGCTTTCTTCTAAAGGTTAGGAAACCCGACTCTCAATCGGGAAATGGCCTGTTCGATTCAGCCAAGCGTCACCAATATGGCGTGATGGACAAGGGCAAGTCGCTGGATTCTCAGTCCAGAGGCGCATGGTCGTTCCATGCTCACGTCACCATTATGGTTCGCTCGACTAGCGGTCTAGGTCGCCGCCCTCTCAAGGCGGAAACGCATGTTCGAATCATGCGCGAATCACCATATGGTTGCTTGGACAAGGGAAAGTCGCCCGCTTCTCAGGCGGGAGGCGGTGGCTCGTATGCCACCAGCAATCACCATTACCCATTACGCAACTGCAGTGCGTAAAATCCAATGTGTTAATGCAAGTGGGTCATTCGTTCGGTGTTTTCCAGCCGAGCGGAATCATATTGGTTGAGCTGACGTGGAAAATCAGCAAAAGACATGCGTCAAATGCTTCACTCATACGACTGTGTTATGGCAGAGTATGTGGGCGTGTGTTATGCACATCAAATATAAACTTGCAGCTCGGAAGTTTGACGAGGGGAGTTCCTCGTATTTTCACAGAGCATTTGAGCACAAACGGCGAGGTCGCTACTCGCTGAGTATACTTTGCTGGCGGGTCAGCAATTCCCGCCAGCGTTCTATGGCCCCGTAGACGAATTGGTTAAAGTCACCACCCTTTCAAGGTGGAACGTGCGTGTTCAAATCACGTCGGGGTCACCATTGATAAAAAAATGACACCTAATAAGTGCCACTCAATCACTTACAGGCCCAAAATAATTATTTGCGGCGGACTCTGTAAACTCTCACATGCTCGTGTACCCAGGCAACTACGCCACTATGGTGAGTGGCACTTATTAGGTGTCAAAAATACAATAAAAGGAGGATTAACCACGGTACTAAAAGAGGCATTC
>ERZ894209.678-NODE-678-length-16032-cov-17.902297_pt1 | contig 16032 bp, 17 predicted proteins | sample MGYA00380288_ERZ894209 | MGnify/ENA primary metagenome ERZ894209 (study PRJEB32331, sample SAMN06328482) | human gut metagenome | biome: human gut microbiome; feature: stool | host: Homo sapiens | collected 2013-12-13 ... | reverse complement strand
ACCATATATTATATATTTGAAAACAGAAAAAGATTCTAAAACAAAATTATTCAAATTTATACTAAATGATGGCAGCACTGTAATGTTAAGAAACGGATCATGCACAGATTTTATATTTGATTATAACGGTGAAAAAAAGCCAAATGTAACAGGCAGAGATATTTACAGGTTTCTGCTATGTCCGAGTGGAGAAAAAGGCAGACCCGGCGGAAAATTTATTACATACAGATATGATGCGGACAATACAAGAGAAAAAAAATTACTCAGATGTAAATCATCCCCTATATACTGCAGCAGCCTTCTTGAATATGATGATTGGGAGTTCAAAAACGATTATCCGTTCAAGCCTTAATTAAAATAAGCTTAGCTGCTCTTGCTTTGCAAAATGTTTTTGAAGATAAGACGGTCTGTGATATTTACATAGTCCGTATTTATCTATTGCCGCCATATGATCTTTTGTAAGGTACCCTGCATTATTAATCCAATTATATTCAGGAAATTCAGCATCAAGCTTTTCCATATATCTGTCACGGCTGACCTTGGCAAGAATACTTGCAGCAGCAATAGATGCGGAACGACTGTCTCCTTTTACAACATATCTTTGTGAATAATCAAAATCCCAAATTCTTTTGTTTCCGTCTATAAGTATCATTAATTCGCTTCTTGCAAGCAAATTACGCGCCAATAATTTTTCCGGCTGTTCCGGTACAGGATAAAGCTGATTGATAACATCTTCACAGGCCAATCTCATAGCTTTTAAAGAAGCATTTAATATATTAATGCTTTCAATTTCTTCAACCTCAATGCAAATGGTTGAATTTACAGTGTTATCTTTTATAATGTCATACAAAGCTTCTCTTTTTTTCTTTGAGAGCTTTTTACTGTCATTCATTTCTGCAAGTTCTTCAACAAGTTTTTGAGAACGCTCCTTAAAGCAAACAGCACTGGCAAACACACCGCCTGCGCCGCAGCCTCTGCCAGCTTCGTCAGTACCTATTACCACTCTTTTCTGATTTAAATCAAATGTAAAAAGCTGAATTATATGTGAATCTGCCGTTAAATCTGTCTTTAATTTGCGAGCCATTACTGCACCTCAAAATTGTCCAAAATAAATTTACCGATTTTACCCTCTCTAAAATCTCTTAAAATATAAACTGCAGTACGCTCAATATCAGGATTACCGCCAGAAATTATCCAATTTCTGGAATTTGCAACATCATCAATTGTTAAATTTTCAACTTTATAAAATTCTTTTGTTTGCTGGGCATACTTAGCATCAAGCAATTCTAAAAGCTCTTTAGCAACAACTTCATTTGAATATGCATTTTCAGAAACAGCGTTTACAAATGCAAGTTTCTTTGCCCTGTCCTGATCTTCCTGCTTCATCGGGATAATACCGGGAGTATCCAAAAGTTCAAGCTGAGGGTTAATCCTAACCCACTGCTGCTGTCGTGTTACACCTGCCTTTGCCCCTATTTTAGTTTTTGATGATTTGGTAAGTTTATTAATAATACTTGATTTACCGACATTTGGCATTCCCACAACCATAACCCTGGCAGGTCTTCTCAAAAGACCTTTTTTCATCAATGCCTGTATTCTCGGCTCTGAAAGTTCGACAGCTTTTTTAACAATATAACTTAAATCTTTTGAATTTTTAGCATCGGTTGTCAAAACAGGAAAGCCTGTCTTTTTTTCAAGAATTCCAATCCATTTTTTCAGTTCTGTTTTATCTGTTAAATCAGATTTATTAAGCAAAATTAAACGAGGCTTTTCACCTAAAAGCCTCGTAATATTATCATAACTGCTTGAAAAAGGCAGTCTCGCATCCAGAACTTCTATTACGGCATCCACTAAAGAAAGCTGTTCTTTAAGTTTTTTTTCAGCTTTCGCTATGTGTCCGGGATACCAATGAATATGAAGCTTATCTTTTTTCAATTTTTTCCTTGATACGAGTTGCTTTACCTGAACGTTCTCTCAAGTAGTATAATTTAGAACGTCTTACATCACCTTTTCTAAGAACATTAATTTTTTCGATTCTTGGAGAGTTAAGTAAGAATACACGTTCTACACCAACGCCTTGAAATACTTTTCTAACAGTAATAGTTTTGTTTACGCCTGAACCGTGTTTTTTAATAACAGTTCCTTCGAAAGCCTGAGTTCTTTCTTTGTTACCTTCAATAATTCTAACGAATACTTTAACTGTATCGCCAGGATTAGCTTCTGGAAGGTTTTCTCTTAAATAAGATTTTTCCAATTCATCAATAATAGGGTTCATTTCAATTTCCTTTATAATTATATTTTCGTACTTAAATTAATTCCTTTAATCGATGTTCCACAACTACATCGACGCACGTAAAATAATGGTAGACCAAAGGTGTTTAAATTTCAAGTAGCTTTTAAGATTTTGTAATATAATATATGTATGGCAAGCGATTATAAGAAATTATTAAACAAAAATAAAAAGAAAAAATTTGCAGATCCCAAAAACATGGGGGTAAACATTGACAAAAACGAGTATTACGAAATAATACTTTCAAATTCTGCGCATCCGGAAAGACTCAACAACGGCTTAAAATAAAACTCTTGACATGAAATTATTTTCAAGCTAAATTAGGTATACGCGCTAATAAAACCTTTTGGGCCTGTGGCACTCTGCCGAGAAAAACAATTAAGTATTGTTTTTCGAGAGGTTGGTAGACGTAGTCAACCAATTTCGCAGTAACCCGTTGAAAATTAAATAAAAACCTTTTGGGCCTGTGGCGAAATTGGTAGACGCACTAGACTTAGGATCTAGCGCAGCGATGTGTGAGAGTTCGAGTCTCTCCGGGCCCACCATTTAAGACGAGTTTTGATACTCGTCTTTTTTAATGCTTTGATTGTGTTTTCAGGCTTAATAAAAATCAGTAATTTAACATATCTTCTCTAACCTATCGTATTGCTCGAACTTTTTATTATTTTACTTATCAAAACTTTACAAACTAACATAACTTCTATATTTTTTTGAAGATTAAATATAAAATGCAAAACAAAAGGAGGTTTTATGATTATAGGTGTAAGTGAAGCATCTGATAGAGTAATTAAAAGTGCAGAAGAATTAATGAAAGTTTGGCAACCTTTTTCAAAAGTAAATTAACAATTGAAGATGGATTAGAAATCAGAAATACATTTAGGCAAATGTATGATTTTTTAATTGAAAAAGAGTTAAAAAATAATAATTTTAATGATTAATTTAAATTTGTTGTATTATTTATTTGTAAAGAATAAAGGTGAAGTTATGGATAATAAATTATTTTTTGAGATTGGAGACATCGTTTCCAATAAAGAATTAAGCCAAAAATTTAAAGTTGGCAATATGGGAGGAATGAGGAAATCAAATTCTCTTAATTGTCTCGTATTGATTTCAGATAAAACAAAAGGGTTGTATGAGGATAAATGGTACAATGACGAACTTCATTACACAGGAATGGGTAAAGAAGGTGATCAAGTATTAGATGGAAATCAAAACAAAACCTTATATTATTCAAACACAAACGGCGTGGAGCTGCATTTGTTTGAAGTTATTGAGCCAAAGGAATATGTCTATCGAGGAATAGTGAAACTTTCTGGTTCCCCATATCAAGAAATACAAATAGATATAAATAACAAGCAAAGAAAAGTTTGGATGTTCCCCTTAAAGCCAATTGTCGAGCTTTCCACGTTAAGTTTTGATGAATTTCAAAAAATACAAAATAAGAAAGAACTGTCAATCTTTCATATGGATTATACAAAACTTGAAGATATAGCAAAAGCTCGTTTAATGCAAAGACCAGGAACACAGAAAATAAGTAATATGGTATATGTAAGAGATCCATATATTGCAGCTTATGCAAAAAGAAAAGCTAAAGGGATTTGCCAATTATGTGGAAATTTTGCACCATTTAATGATAGTGAAGGCAAGCCGTATCTTGAATCACATCATATTATTTGGCTGTCAAAAGGTGGGGCAGATTCCATAGATAATACAGTTGCTCTCTGTCCGAATTGTCATAAAAAGATGCATATAGTTAATGATGAAAAAGACATAAAAATACTTCAAAAAAAAATAATATAAAACAAATATTAGATTTAAATCTTAAATTTAATTCTTCATAATTACAAGGATCATATAAATAGTACCGTATATTGTCAACAATTTCACACCACTAAAAAAGACCTTTTTTCAAAGGTCTTTTTTTTATTATCTTTTACCGACACAGGTATATTCAAATCCGCGCTGTTTCATACGCTCTGCATCATATTGATTTCTGCCGTCAAAAATTACAGGAGTTTTCAACATATCTTTTATTTTATCAAAATCAGGTCTTCTAAATTCATTCCATTCTGTAAGAAGCAGCATGCAATCTGCACCTTCAAGTGCTTCATAAGAACTTTTAGCATAAGTAATTTTATCTTGCCAAATTGTTTTTGCCTGCTCAAATCCCTTAGGGTCATAAGCCTGAACTTTTCCTCCATGTTCCAATAATGCGTTAATAATTGTGATAGCAGGAGACATTCTCATATCATTTGTTTTTGGTTTAAATGTCAATCCCCATACTGCAAAAGTTTTTCCGCTGAGATTTTGACCGTATTTATGCAAAATTTTATTTATAAAAATAACCCTTTGCTCTTTATTTACTTCATCTGCCGATTCTATTAAACGATAACCGCAATTGTTGTCTTTAGCTGTCTTTAATAATGCCTTAACATCTTTCGGGAAGCAGCTTCCTCCATATCCTAAGCCGGGAAATAAAAATTGGGAACCGATTCTTTTATCAGAACACATTCCTATACGAACCATTTCAGCATCAGCTCCTACCGCTTCACAAATATTTGCAATTTCATTAGCGTACGAGATTTTAATTGCCAGGAAAGAATTCGCAGCATATTTAGTCATTTCTGCTGATTTAACATCCATAATAACAAATCTGCTTGCCGTTCTGAAAAACGGAGCATAGACTTCCTGCATTATAGCGGTGGCACGAGGAGAATCAGAACCTATTACAACTCTGTCAGGTTTTAAGAAATCATCAACAGCAGCCCCTTGTTTTAAGAATTCAGGATTTGAAACAACATCAAATTCACCGTCATAATGTTTTGAAATAGCTGCTTTCACCTTCTCAGCCGTTCCAACAGGAACTGTAGATTTATCGACAATAACTTTATAACCGTTTATAGCTTTACCGATACTTTCGGCGACATTCATAACAAACTGCATATCAGCAGAACCGTCTTCACTTTGCGGAGTTCCGACAGCTATAAAACAAACAAGAGATTTTTTAACAGCTTCTGCTAAATCCGATGAAAATTTTAAACGACCTTCCATGACATTTGCTTTTATAAGTTCTTCTAACCCGGGTTCATAGATAGGAACAATACCTTTTTCAAGCATTTCCAATTTTTTCAAATCATTGTCAACACAAATTACTTCATTGCCCATATCTGCAAGACATGTACCTGCAACAAGTCCCACATAGCCGGTCCCTATAACACAAATTTTCATATCTGTTCTCTCCTGTTATTCTTAATATGGTTAAAATATAGCACAAAATTGTTTATCATTCATCTTTTTGTAAATTAAAAATTTTTATGAAATAATAATAGCATGTTCTTGAAACAATAATTAAGAAGGGAAATGTGAATGGATTATAAACTAAAGCAAACCGAATCAGAAAATGCTTTTAATTACGGACTTTTATTAAAAAGAATATTTCCATATATCAAGCCTGTAATAGGGCGTGTCTTATTAAACATTGCAATAGCAGTGCCTTTAGGGCTGCTTGACGGTGTCGTTGCATTATCTTTAAAACCTTATTTGGATTATGTAGTTAACGGCAATCCTCAAGATACTTGGACATTTATGGGACATACTGTCTATATTCAGGCGTGGCTTGCAGCTGTAATTCCATTCGGCATCGTTGCATTTGCATTGTTTCAGGGAATCCTTAAATATGTCAGCAACTATCTTACTGATTGGACAGGAAACAAAATTTCTAATTCGTTAAAAGTTGATTTGTTTAAAAAATTAACTAAGATGGATCCGCAATTCTATGATGTAAATTCATCAGGCGTAATTCTTGCAAGATTTTTAACAGATCCTGACACAGCTTCAAAAGACATTATTAATAATATGAAATCATTTATAGCAACATTCTTCGGCTTAATAGGGCTTGTGGGTGTATTGCTTTATAACTCATGGCAGCTTGCAATTATAGGGGTTACTGTAATGGGTATTGCTATTACTCCTGTGACTTTAATCAGAAAAAGAATTAAAAAAGTTTCAAACGCGAATATGGTTGTATCAAGTGATATGAATACAAACTTTAACGAAACTTTTGCCGGCAACAAAATAGTTACCGCTTATAATTTGGAGTCAGAACAAAACCACAAATTCGAAAATCAAATTAACGAGCAATTCCAGCTTGTTATGTCTTTGACAAAAAGAGTAGGCTGGATGTCACCTATTATGTATTTTGTTTGTTCAATAGGTATTGCACTTGTTATGGCATACGGAAATCACTTAATTCTTTCAGGTCAAATTACTGCGGGAAGTTTTGCTTCATTCGTAACTTCATTATTACTTTTGTATAAGCCGACAAAGACATTAGGAAATACTTTAACAAACCTTCAGACAACATTTGTTGCTATGGGACGTGTGTTTGAACTGTTTGATTTACATCCGAACATTAAATCATCAGAAAATGCTGTAAAAATGAACGGATTAAACAATTCTATTGAATTTAAAAATGTTTCTTTTGAATATGAACCTGAAACACCTGTGTTAAAAGACTTCAGTTTGAAAGTAAATAAAAATGAAACCATTGCTTTAGTAGGCAATTCAGGCGGAGGTAAAAGTACGGTTGTAAGCTTGCTACCAAGATTTTACGATGTAAAAAAAGGTTCAATTCTTTTTGACGGTGTTGATATAAGAAACTTTGACCTAAAATCATTAAGAAATAATATTTCTTTTGTTTTTCAGGATAACTTCTTATTCACAGGTTCTATTAAAGACAATATTTTAATGGGTAATGAGCAGGCTAATGATGAACAAATTCAGAAAGTTGTAGCAATGGCACACCTTGACGAGTTTGCACATACTTTAGAAAATGGTTTGGACACATTTGTAGGAGAACGAGGAGCATCATTATCGGGTGGTCAACGTCAGCGTGTGGCAATAGCAAGAGCAATGCTTAAAGATTCGCCTATTGTAATTCTCGATGAGGCAACTTCTGCTCTTGACAACAAATCCGAAGCTATTGTTCAAAAAGCTCTTGACAACTTAATCCAAAACAAAACGGTTTTCATTATAGCACACAGATTGTCAACAATTAAAAATGCTGACAGAATTGCGGTTATAAACGAAGGACAGCTTGTAGAAATCGGAACTCATGACGAATTGATGCAAATTGATAACGGCAGCTACAAACGGCTTTATGAAATGCAGTTCCAAAATCAGGAAGAAAATGAAGCCGCTGAGGTATAATATGCATAAAATACTTACTAAATGGATAGAGCCATACGTTTTATTGGAAACTTTAAAAGCTAACAGTGAATTGCAAAAAGATTTTATTTTTGACGGTTTTTCAAAGAACAATTTAAAGAAAGAATTTTTAAAATCACTTGAAAAAGAAAATACTTTCGGACTATACATGAAAAACGTTAATAAATTTTATTTGTTTAAGGGTAATGTAAACATTGATGAAATATTCAATCTTATGCCTGAGGATTATGAAGTTACCGATGATATAGACAGACCTTTTAATAGTGTTGATTTGGGAAAAGCCGAAGCAGGTTTTATCAACTTACATTAATCAGACACTTTCGACAAAACCCAGTTCTACTGCTTTCTTATATGCAATTTCTGCTTCTTTATTTTTACCTAACGCACCCATAATGCTTGACTTATGCAGAAGGTCCAGCAGTCATTCTCACCCATAAGAATTGATTTGTTAATATATTCAAGAGCTTTTGAATATTCTTCTTTTGCTTCATAACAGCATGCCAGCCAATAGTAAACAACTCCGTTTTCACCAAATTCAAGCGCTTTTTCAGCTGCTTCTATTGCTTCATCAAACCTTTCAAGTCTGAAAAGAAAACAGGTTTTTTCGTCGTAATTTAAAGCATCTTTTTCAATTAAAAGCTGTTTATTAATATGGATTAGTGCATTTTTATAATCCAGCATGTCAGCATAAAGCTGAGCAAGATAGTAATTTAAGTTAGGACTTTCAGGAAATTCCTTTTGCAGTTTTTTCAAACATTCAATAGCCTTTTCCGGTTTTCCAAGACTTCTAAGACAAACAGCTTTTAAGGAATACGCACTTTCAACATTGATATTATTCAAAATTGACTTATTGGCATATTCCAAACAGGATTTGTAATCGCCTATCTCTTTGTATGCCGCGCTCAGCATATAATAACACTGAGTATATGTGCTGTCTTTTTCCAAAATATCTTTATAGATTTCAATAGCTTCATTATATTTCTCCCAAAAAAGAAAAATTTCAGCTTTTCTTTGCAAATATTGAGGCTTTTGATTTATTTCACAAGCCTTATTAATTAAATCCATTGCTTTTTCAGGGTTGTCATACATACAAATTTCCGCACGACAATAATACTTTTCATCTTTAGGTAAAAATATTGTTAATAATGATTGCCAAAAACATGGATTTTTCAGAGGAGTAAATATCAATGAAAAGAAAGAAATACATATTAATACAAAACTTGTACAATCTATATTTGGAAATGCTTTTAATGAGTAAAAAGAATATTTTAATACATTTTTGTAATCCTGTTCATAAAAACAAACCAATGCCTTCATCAAGCTGCAATCAGGTGTTTTAATATTTGTCTGTAATAATTTATCCGAATACTTTTTTACAATATCAAGTTCTTGTTTTAAATAATATAAAGATGAAGCTGCAAAATATGCAAAATAATAATCATCAGGACATTTTTCTAACATTTGTACGAGATATTTTTCGGCTTTACAAGGATTATCTTCGTTAATATATATAATTGTCAGTATAAAATCAGCATAGAAATAATTTTCATCAAGCTTTTTAGACTTCAAGGCATATTTAAGCGCATTTACATTATCATTTTTAATAAAATAAGCGTTTGCAAGAAATCCATAATTAGGAGCGGATACTTGTCCGTTAGCAATTCTTTTTTTTAACAGTTTAATTACTTTATCAGCATTAAATTCCGTAATAACATATTCAGCATCATCATAGAATGTATAAATATTATCGAACATGACTAACCTCATTATAAATATCGGCATGATTGAGGCAAATCTTTAATTATATTTACATACATTTACATTGAACTAATTATACTTCAGATGAGTTCTCATTTGAAATCTGAAGCATTCTGTAACCTATACCTACATGAGTTTTAATATAATCGGATGCATTCAACTTTTTTCTTAAATTAGTTACGAATACTCTCAATGAAAGTTGAGAATCACATCCGTTGTCATCAAGCCAAATCTCTTTTTTAATATAATTATGAGTTAGCACTTTACCAAGATTTTTGGCTAACAAACATAAAAGCTTATACTCAATTGCGGTTAAATGTACTTCTTTATCGTCAACATAAACACAACCTTGCGCGTAATCTATCTTTAAATTACCGTTTATAAATATTGAATCTTGTACTTTTTCATCATTTGAATAGCTTTTACGTCTTAAAGCTGCTCTAATTCTTGCAAGTAATTCTTCAGTATTAAACGGCTTTGTTAAATAATCATCAGCTCCTGCATCTAAAGCCGAAATTTTATCATCATTATCTACTCTTGCACTTACAACAATAACAGGCGTACATGAAAAAGAACGAACTCTTTTTATAACTTCAATTCCGTCAATATCCGGAAGTCCCAAATCAAGTATTATAACATCAGGATTATAAGACGCAGCTTTTAAAATACCTTGCTCTGCATTCGAAGCAATTTGGAAATTATAATTACTTATCTCAAGTGTTGTAGCCATAAGGTTTTGTATCATTTTATCATCTTCAATAACAAGAATTGTTCCCTTATTCATTAGCTTCTCCTTTTAATTTAAATGAAAAAATTGTTCCTTTCGGTGAATTGTCTTTAATTTCTATTTCTCCGCCATGAGCCTCAACAACAGCTTTACAAAGAGCCAGTCCCAAGCCGAGCCCGCGCCTGCCGTCTGTTATTGAATTATTTACCGTATAAAACATATCAAAAATTTTCTCTTTGTCCTCGTCTTTAATGCCGTTTCCTTCATCTTCAACTGAAATCTCGATATAATCAGTTACAGCCTTTGCACCCACTGTTACAGTTGTATTACACGGAGAATATTTCATTGCATTATCAACCAAATTAAAGATTACCTGCGATATAAGCTTTCCGTCCATTTTTGCACACAAAGTTTCATCTTCTATCTTTGTTTTAACAATAAAATCATCTTTTTTTCTCCCCAAGTGTGACAGAGCTTCAGAAATTACATCCGAAACTGACTCAGATTCTTTTTTAAGAGTAATTTCATTCCTGTCAAATCTTGTAATTGAAAGCAAATTCTCAACAAGATTTAACAGCCAGATAGAGTCGTCATAGATATCTGTATAGATTTCCTGTTTTTTATTATCAGTAATTTTTGAAGAATTCTTTAACAACAACTCTGCATAGCCTGAAATGCCTGTTAAGGGAGTACGTAAGTCATGAGAAATTGCCCTCAAAAGAGTTGAACGCAGCTCCTCCTGATTATTTTTAATCATAAGCTCGTTTTTCAGTTGTGATATCGCATCTTTCTCATAAGCCAAAGCAGATTCTCTTAACATAGCTATTAAAAGACTTTTTTCAAACTCGCTAATTTCATTCTTTTCAATCTTAACTACCGCAAATACTTTATTAACATTACTTATCGGAAGATAAAAATTGACAGATTGAGAAAAATTTTCAGTTGTATTTCCTGCCTGCTGATTGTTATCAAAAACCCAGTTAACAATATCCTCATCATTTTTATTAGTAAATAAATCCACATTACAATTTAAAAGTTTTTTCAGCTGTTCACGTGTAACTTCGTTAATTTCATTTTTCATACCGAACTGCTGCAATTTTTGGCTCATTTCAAGCATTACTTCTGTTCTGTATGCCTTTAAAGAAGAAAGTTCTGCCTGTTCTTTAAACTTTTTTGCAATACTGCTTGCAAAAAGAGCAACCAGAAACATTATTACAAAAGTCACGGAATACTCTGAACCATAAACCTCTAAAGAATGGTAAGGAATTATGAAAAAGAAATTAAAAATAATAACAGAAAGCAAAGATGAAACAATACTGAAAATTTTGCTGTCTGTGATATATGCTATTAACACAACCGCCAGAATATAAATCATTATGATATTAGCTTCATCTATATTAAGCATTCTGAAAATGCTGCTGAGAAGAGTAACTGCAATTAGAACCGTTATAGACTTTAAAGCATCTTTTAAAGGCATTTTTTGCAGTTTAAACTGCTCATTATGCTTTTGCCCTATGTATAATTTTTGAGCCTTATCAGGAATTACATAAATTTCAATATCAGGCGTAAGACCTATTAATTTATCTATAAAATTAGGCGGTGTAAAAAAGCGGCTTGGCTTATAACCTGATCTTCCAACAATGATTTTTGTAACCCTGCTTGCCTTAGCGTATTGGGAAACCTGAAACGGTATATCATCACCATTCACGGTTACAATCTTTGCTCCGTTTTGCTTTGCAAGCTGAGTGTTATCATAAAGCCTTTTTTTATTATCTTCTGTTAAAGTTTTTGATGTTTCAATATACAGAGCCGTAAATAAAGCATTATAAACCTTTGCCATTTCCGATGCGGCTGTAATAACCTTAGGATTTGATGGCGAACTTGAGATACAAACTAAAATATGCTCTGTTTTATTGTTATTCCCTGTCATAGATATGATTTTATCATGCATAACATCAAAATAGAATTAAGTTTTTTATACAGACGTTAAGATGGCATTAAGATTTAAATTTTAGTGTTGAAATTATTTTTAAACAGAGTTTAAATATCCGTACAAACAGATTATCAGTTCATGCAGGAGGAACTTTCGCGGGAAAGTCAAAAAGATGACAATAAATATTAACAGCATAAATAACACATACTTACCTCAATATAATTTAAGAAGAAATAAGAAGAATACATTAACAAAAACAGCTTCCATAGCAGGAAGCACAGCAGGGGTTATTACAGCATTAGGTCTTATTTCCAGAAAACACGGAATAAAAATTCCAAGTTCATTTATAAAACAGCCCCAAAAGGTCCTTGATGTATTCAAGAAATTAGAATTTAATGAAACAGATGTAATTAAAATTGCATCATCCTCAATTCTTGGCGGTTTTGCATTCGGCTCCGCTGCAGATTTTAAAAATATAAAGGCTAAAGCTCAGGAAGGAATTGTACAACTTGCGGGAAACTACATTATACCGACTTTATTTGCAGGTGCAGGCATAAGGCTAAACAAAGCATTAAATAAAAAATTTAATTTTCCTCCGATAACAAAACCTATTCAATTTGCTTTCGGTTTAACAAGTTTAATTGCAGGCGTAATCGCAGGGAATAAAGTTTCAAAAGTAATTAATACAAATGTATTTGATGAAGATATGCACAGAAAATTATCCTGGAAAGATTGGGCTGTGCAATTTGATAACGTTTGTTTGGTAACTTCGGTATCCAATTCAGGCACTAAACTTGCCAAAATGGCTTCAAGGGTAATCCCAGCTGCGCATATAATACCGGGTTATTTAACAGGAACCAAAAAGGAGAACATACATTAATTTAAAAATCACAACAAAACGTCACTTTCCTGCTATTTAAATTAGCAGGATTTTTTTAATTTTTTTTAACATAAAGCAATTTTTTATAAAAAAAATACTTTATATAATCATCAGGGGAAAATATAAGGGGATATAATTGTTTTTCAAATTCGGATTTAACAATTCGTATATGTTTAATAATCCATGCATGTGCAATCCGTTCTTGAATTTTCACATGCCTGTGAACTTTATATCCTATAATAATTTTGGGGCTTTAAACTCTTTCAGTCCTTTAAATTATTTTCAAATGTTTCAAATGCCTGCAAGCAACTCAATTTGGCAGCAGGCTGAATATAATATTCCAAAACTGGAAGATTCTCTCGTGACTAGTGAAGGTAACAAAAAAGAGAGCATTAATGTAAATACTCGTGTATCTGTACAGCAAAAATCCGTAAAAAGAAAAGAAAGAAGCAAAACTGTTTCTGCAGAAACAAATGTTCAAGAAGCAAAAAATACAAAAGCCGGCGAAGATAAAATAATTGTCAAAGGTGTCGAATACAACAAAAAGAATGGAGAAAAACTTGCACAAAGAGTTCTTGACGGTCTGCCCGCAAACAGAACCGAGCCTTTATGTGCAAAATATGTAAAAGAAGCTATAAGAGATGTAGGGTTAGGCCCCTACATAGAAGGAGATGGCTACTACTGTCAATACATTCTCAGAGCAAACCCGAATTTTGAAGAAATCAAAGTAAAAGGCAATGAGCTCTCGTCACTGCCTGCGGGCTGCATTATAGTTTATGACAAAGGCGACGGCGGATACAGCACTGATAGCGGTCATGTTGAAATTACTCTTGGCGACGGCAGAGCATGCAGCGACATTATTACAAATAATATTGAACCGTCAGATAATGCTCACGTTTTTGTTCCTGTTTAAAAAAGTTTACAATAAAAGCAATTTCTACCTTTAAAAATACTTTATATGTATAGAGGAAATTTTAAGGGGATATTACATTGAGTTTATTAAACTTCAATATTGATAATACAAAATATTTGCGTGATTTCAGCAGTTCATCAGGCTCAATTGGTTTGTCCTCATACGGTTCTCTTTCAAGCGGTAATATATTCAATCTTTATAATACTCTTTATTCAAAACCGGTTTTAAAGTCAAACTCAAGTATATGGACTTCATCTCAAAACAGAAAACTTCTTTATAATACAGGTTCTTCAAAAATCCTTCCGTCTTTGAAAGAAGCCGGCTATAACGCTAAAAAAGGAAACAGACTGGCAAGTATCGCAGCTCAAAATGCAAAAGATTTTACAGGTCAATGCGCAACATATGTAAAAAATGCAATCCAAGAAGCAGGTATGGGCAAATACATAAAAGGAGATGCATATGAATGCGCTAATATATTAAAAAGAAACAAAGAAAACTTTAAAGAAATTTCCACAAAAGGACTTGATTTATCTTCACTGCCAAAAGGCTGTGCACTAGTCTATGACAGAGGTGTTTCTAATTACAGTTCAGACTCAGGTCATATAGAAATAACTTTAGGAAACGGAAAAGCAGCAAGCGATGGTATTACAAACAACATCAGACCCGGCGCAAGAGTATTTATCCCTGTTTAAGCTCAAGCAAAACTTTGCTCACGGATTCCTTTAACAATTCTAAATCGCCGTTATTATTAATTACATAATCACTTTGTTCAGCTTTCTTATCCTGAGGCATTTGTGAGTTTATACGTGCTTTTGCATGCTCAACCGTATAGTTATTTCGTTTTAAAAGCCTTTCAAGACGTATTTCATCATCTGTATAAACAAAAATTATTTTATCAAACATACTCTGCATATTTGCCTCAAACAGCAAAGGTATCCCAACAAAAAGCAGTTCATCTGATTTATTATCCTCAAAAAACTTGTTTATAACCTCACCGATTTGAGGATGCATAATTGATGCAATTAAAAGCCTTGCAGGTTCATTTGAAAAAATAAGCTGCGCAACTTTATATCTGGAAAATTCACCGTTTTCAAATACATCGTAATCTTTGAACGCATCATACAGCGTTTTATTTTTGACGGTAAGAATTTCTCTTGATACATCATCTGTATCAAGCACTTTGTATCCCTTTTCTTCAAGAATTTTTTGTACTGTGGTTTTACCGGAAGCAATATTACCGCAAATAGCAATTCTTTTCATTATTTAGAAATCCTGTTTAAAAAGTTTTTCAATTCTCTAATCTGTATAGGCTTTATCGGTTTGAATTCACCACGTTTCAGTCCGTCCAAATTTAATGTAGCATGCTGAATACGTTTTAAAGTTTTAACTTCGTAGCCGAAATGCTCAAACATCTTTCTGATCTGTCTGTTTAATCCCTGATAAAGTGTAATTCTCATCATTGTATGACTGTTATCCATTTCAAGAACCTGAATATCAGCATAAGCAGTTTTTCCCTGCTCTATTTCAATACCGTTTGCCATTTGTTCAAGCTCATGTCTGTGAACTTTAGCCTCAACAGAAACAAGATAGATTTTCGGAACTTTAATTGAAGGATGTGTAAGTTCATTTATCAAGTCACCGTCGTTTGTCAAGATTAAAAGGCCTGTCGAATCTTTATCCAAACGACCGACAGGTTTTAAACCAAGCATGTTTTCAGGCAATATATCATATATTGTTTTTCTGCCTTTTTCATCATCGGAAGTAGTGATATAACCCGCAGGTTTATAAAATCTGTAATATTCATGTTTAGCAGGTCTTACAAGCTTTTGATTAACAAAAACTTTATCTTTAGGCTGAACAAGAAACCCCAGTTCCTTAACAATTTTCCCGTTAACATTAACAACACCGCTTTCAATAAGCTCGTCGGCTTTTCTTCTTGAGCACAGTCCAGATGATGCTATGTATTTATTTAAACGGATGCCGGACATAATTCAAGCTCCTTTTTAAATATATCAGCAAGAATTTCAGGCATTCTTCTGTAAAGTTTGCCGTCATTGGTAATAGCGACAACATCAACTTCGGCTTCAATAAATGTTTTGCCTGTTTCTTTAGATTTGATAACCTGCTTAAAGGTAACCGAAAGACTATTGAATTTTTCTATCCATGTTTCAATAATCAAGATGTCATTAAGTTTTGCAGATGACTTATACTTTACATTTAAATTTACAACAGGCAGGACAATATCTTGTGCTTCAAGTTCAATTAGGTTATAACCTTGCATCTCGCACCAATCAACCCTTCCCAT
>ERZ894209.671-NODE-671-length-16201-cov-13.659049_pt1 | contig 16201 bp, 9 predicted proteins | sample MGYA00380288_ERZ894209 | MGnify/ENA primary metagenome ERZ894209 (study PRJEB32331, sample SAMN06328482) | human gut metagenome | biome: human gut microbiome; feature: stool | host: Homo sapiens | collected 2013-12-13 ... | reverse complement strand
ATGTATTGTTTTCTCTTAAAGTTACCGCCTCCTTTCAAGTCAGTTTTTACTGTTAATATCTCTTTCCGCAAACTCTGCATACTAATATATCACTTGCATTCTCCGCATACTTTCGGACAATCTTCTTTCCTGTAATATCCGATACCTGTTTCTTGACACTGTTCTCCTGCCAAAAGTCCGCTCTTTTTGCAGTATACTTCTTCTTTCACACCGGTTGGAATCGAATATTGCTCCGATGCATCTGCCCCGATTTTTTCAAAGACCCCTTTGCATATCCGAGCGGCGTCTGCAGTTTCAGCGTCCATATCTTTATCAGATTTATACCATACCGCACATACATTTCCCGGAATCATTCCGACAAACCAATGGTCTCCATACTCGCTCGTTCCTGTTTTCCCACACACGTCAAGTCCTGTCACCTGTGCTGATATACCTGTTCCGTCTGTCACGACTTCCCGAAGCATCCGGTTCATAATATAAGCCGTATCTTCACTGAACACTTCCGATTCTTTCTGCTGCGGCGTCCAATAGGTCTCTCCTGATTTTTCTATTTCTTTCACAGCACAAAGAGGCGTATCTTTTCCTTCATTTATAAATACCTGATATGCGTCCGCCATTTTTGAAACCGTCACGCCGTTCTCCAGATATCCAAGCGCTATGTTGCTTAAAATTCTGTCTTCTCCTTCCGCCAGATATCCACTCGCTATATTGCTTAAGGTTCGGTCTTCTCCTTCCTCCTCTAAAATCTTTTTCTCATTATCCACATCATAACTGAGCGTATCTTCCAAAAAACGAACCGACTTCTCAACACCGTAATCTTTCAGTACTTTCACGGCTACTGCATTATTTGACTCTTTCAGTGCATCTGCAGCCGTCACATTTTTCCCTGTAAACGGCACGACATTTTCCGGCCATTCTCTGGCAATCCCGTTGTCTCCTGCCACAACTCCATAAGCGCTATCTTCGTACAACGATGACCAACATATCGTTCCGTCCTCAACCGCCGGGCCATATACACTAAGCGGTTTCATCGTCGATCCTGCAAACGCCGGCTTTGTCACATTGTTATAGTTGTCGTTTCCTTTTGTATCACTGTAACACGCCGTCAGATGCCCTTCTTTATCAGTAACCGCCGCTCCGAACCGCTCACATGCCATTCCTTCACCGTCATTATAAGAGCCGATCACCGCATCCAAAGTTTCCCGGTCGAGCCATGTTTTCACTGTTATTTCTCTGTCTGCCAGTATTTTTGCCGCAGTTTTTTCATTCACACCTTCGCGCTCCTGAATCATTTTGACCGCTTCCTGCGAAACGATATCCGCATAAGACTGATATTTGTCTTCACACTCATAACTGATCTTTCCGTCCTGCAATATAAGTTTTGCAATCTCATTTCCGGCCTGATCAAGCACGACCGCTCCACTTTTTTTGCTAAGCATCATCCCCGCCGCCGCAAGGACTCCACATGCTCCGACAGCCAATGTGACCCCGACAATTCTCTTTTTATTCATCCATCCGCCTCCTCATGTCCTCAATGATCCCAAGATTCTCATGAGACAATGTCACTTGCGGACGATCTACGATCTTCCAGCCCAGCGCGCTCGTATTTTCTTTTACCTGCTCCAGCATCTTCGGGATTTCTTCTGCCTTTTCCACGCAAAATCTTACCCCGTCTTTATCGCCCATCTGGTGATACAGGTCATTGCAGTATACTAAAACTTCAAGATAATTCTCGTATTCTTCATACTGATACGGCGCAAGTTCAATCGCTTTTAATTTATATTCCGTAAACTGTTCTACGTCCCCATCCGCAAAAGCCGCCTGTGCCAATGCACTATATGGAAGAGACACAGACTGATTATCCACGATCACTTTTTCCGCAATCGCTTTCATTTCCTCTGCCTTATCCGCTTTCATAAGAAGAGCCAGCTGCGCCATTGTATTTCCACTGTAAACTTTTTCAGCCGCTTTATAATTTCCCGACGTATAGCAAACGTCCGAAACCCCGCACATAATCGAAAGCGCCGCTGCCGCCGCCCCGGTCAGACCTACAACCGTTCCGGTTAAAACAGGCACTTTCTGCGTCTTAATATTCCGCATGTCAAGAAACAGGATCAGCACAAATCCCATTGCCATAAACTGAAAATCATAATCAAACAAACTGTGCAAGATCATAATGACAAGAACAATCCTGTTCCTGTCTGTTGTCCGCTTCGTAAACACCGACCGCAAAACAGCAGCGCCCATAAACACTGCGGGAATCACTCCGACGTCAAGTAATATCTGAATCAATTCATTATGTGCATTTACAACTGTATACACACCGGTCTGTACTGACTGCTGTATAAAGTAATAACCATAATATCCGAGTCCGAAAGGATGTTTTAATATAAGCGGGAGCGCATCCTGCACATACAAAATTCTTCCGAGAAACGTACTTGCTCCGAAGGAAATATTTGTAAATCGCTCAAGAATACCTGCGCTTCCTGCTGCAACAGCCAATATCACCGCCACAACGGCGCCTGCCGCCAACACTGAAATAATAACTTATTTTCCCCGAGGACTTTGCCGCAAACACCCATATAACGGCAACAGCAGTTAATACGAATACCGTACGGCTTCCGCTCATAATAATTCCAAATACAGCGGCAACACCATACACGATATCGAGCCAGTCAATTTTTTTGTAATCAAATCTCCACATTACAAGAATCAGACAGATTAGCATAAACAATGCATATGTATTCGGATATTGAAAAAATCCCGACAACCTGCCTGCAACCGATACCCATTGTTCAAAAACTTCAAACTGCATCATAACAAATGAAAAAGCAGTCATAAGACATCCAAGCATCGGAAGAGACGCGATCATTTTCTCTCTTTCGTCCGTCAGACCCGATACAAGTACGTAGAACAATAACAACGGAAGGAACTTCACGACTCCCATAAGAGCCATTCCCGAATCCACCGCCCATAAACAAGACAGAAGATATCCGAACACAAGCACGGCAAAGGCAGCCATATTCAGATCCCACGCTGCTGTGATACGCTTCTTCACATACATTCTGTAAAACAAAACTCCGGTCAGTACGATTCCGGTTACCGCAGACACCGATACATAATACCCGCCGCCCAATATTCCGACTATCACTATACACGCCATTAAAATCAGCATTTTTATCCCGCCCCCGCTCTCGCAGCTTTTACTTGCTTTTATTTGTTTATCGCTATTTTCTGCTTTTATTTTTATCACTGTTTTCTGACTTGTTTTTACTTTTGTTTGTTTCCGTTTTTTTTCTTTATCAAGTAAACAACGACGCCTGATAAAATCATAACTCCGAAAAATGCAGCCAGCGCTTTAAAATCTTCAGCTGATAATTTTTTCGATTTCTTATCTTTATCCGCCTTATCAGCATCTTTTTTCCCGCTGTCACCTTTCCCTTTCTCACCTGATTCGGACGAATCTTTTTTATCATCGCTTGATTCCTTTTCAGATTTTGACTTGTCTTTATCCTTATCTGATTTTTTGTCCGATTTATCGTCTGACTTCGATCTGTCTGATTTGTTCTGATCTGTTGAAACTACGGCAAGATCTCCCACAACTTTCTCCTGAAATTCTTTATCCACACCGGAAACTTCTCCTGTAATCGGGTTACTGGACTCCGTATTGTCTACCACTTCATCCGGCTTCATTCCGATTGGGAGCTTCTCCGTACAGTCTTTTTTTAATTTAAACTTCAAATCAACGATAGATCCTTCATTTTTCACTGTATCCGGAACTACATACACAACGATTATTTCTGATGATTCTTCAATATGGTTATAATCAAATATTCCGCCTCCGGCTTTTTCAATCAAATCTCCTGCCTCCAGCGACTGAAATTCCAGAACTTCTTTGTCATAATAAATAGAGATCTGAAAGCCGCCGACTTCCTGGCCTGTATTAAACTCTACCGGAACTGTTACGACGTCTCCCGCTTTTCCTTTTTGATTATCTACATGAAACTCCGTATATACATCTTCCGCCTGAACATTCATTCCGAAAAGACAGACCATGCATAAAATTAAAATAAACTGTTTTATTCTTTTTCCTCTCATCAACCTCTATTCTCCTTACGCTCTTTCCCTTTTATAACATATATTTTTTGCACCTTTTCGGAGCTTTTTGGTATCAAAAGAAATACAATATCATCTACTGTTTTTCTTTCTTCTGATACCAAAAAGCTCCCTGTCGGTCAGTCGCCAACAAGGAGCTTTCTTTTAACTTTTATCTATGCGTTCTTTTTTTGAAAATTACTACGCCTACAATCGCTGCTATGGATAAAAGCATTGCTACTACGAAACCTGAGATGTGGTTGCTATCTCCGGTCTTTACTGCACCGCCGTCAGCCGGTTTCTCATTCTTATTGTTTGTACCGTTTGCTTTTGCTGTTACTTTCAAAGCGTACTCAGCCGTCTTATCTCCAACCTTCGCTGTGATCTTTACATTTCCGGCTTTTACAGCTTTAACAACACCATTTGCATCTACTGTTGCTACTTTTGTATCAGAGCTGCTCCATACAACTGTTTTGTCATCTGTTGTATTTGTCGGATTGAATACTACGTTAAGTTTTGTTGTCTTTCCTTCTTCAAGAGAAGTTACATCACCTTTGATTTCAATCGACTCAAGCGGAATTTCTTCTACTGTTATATCATAAGTAAGTGTTTTCTCAAAGTCTGTGTTTGTTGTTTTTACTGTAATAGTAATCGTCGCTTTGCCGTTTTTCAAAGCTGTTACCATACCATTTTTATCTACAGAAACAACTTTTTCATCAGATGATGCAAATGTATATATTACATTATCTGTTGTATCAATCGGATTCAGTCCGATTTTAATTTGATGTTTCTCACCTTTGAAAAGTTCAGACGGATTCTTCATCTCATCAAGCTTAACATCTGTCAGGTGAATTTCTTTTACTGTCACTGTACAAGAAGCTGTATGTTTTCCATCGGCTGTTGTTGCTGTGATTGTAGCTGTGCCTTCTTTCAGTGCTTTTACTGTTCCGTTTGCATCAACTGCAGCTATATCCGCCGCGCTGCTTGTCCATTTTACTTCACGGCTATCTTCTGTATTGCTCGGAATAAACGATACTTCAAGTTTCTCTGTTTTACCTTTCAGAAGATCTGTAATTTCTGTTTTATTCAGCGCAATACTTTCTGTATGGATCGGAACTTTTACTTCACATACTGCTGTGATCTTATTGTTTGCTTTTGCTGTTGCGATAACTTTTGTTTTTCCGCCTGCAACTGCTGTAACAACACCATTTTCATCAACTGTTGCTACGCTCTCATTTTCGCTCTTCCATGTAACAGCTTTTTCATCTGTTGTATCTGCCGGAAGATATGTTACATTCAGGTTTGCTTTCTGACCTTTTTCAACTGTCACCTTGTCCGGTGTCACTTTGATGCCTGTCAATTTTGCATTAACCGTAACTGTACATTCAGCTTTATGTGTACCTACTGTTGCCGTAATCTTTGTTGTGCCTGTTGCTTTCGCTGTAACGACACCATTTTTTACTGTTGCGATCTCTTCATCGGCGCTTGACCATGTAACTGTCTTATCATCTGTTGTATCTGCCGGTGTATAAATCACTTTAAGAGCTTCACTGCTCTGACCTTTGGAAAGTTCCAAAGCTGTTTTATCAAGTGAAATTCCTGTCAGTTTCTTCTCCTGTACTGTAAGTGCACAAGTTGCTGTAAGTTTTCCGACCTTTGCAGTAATTGTTGCGCTGCCGTCTTTTAATGCTGTCACTTTACCGTTTGCATCAACTGTCGCTACGCTCTTATCGCTGCTCTCCCATGTTACTGCTTTGTTATCTGTCGTATCTGCCGGATCATATTTCACTGACAATGTCTTTGAAGTACCTTTTTTCAATGTAAGAGTTGCCGGATCTACAGTAATTTTTTTCAACGGATTGTTTACTGTGATCTTTACACTGTCGCTCTTGCCTGCTGCTGTCGCTGTAATTGTTGCGTTTCCAACTCCGACAGCCTCAACTTTACCTTTTGAATCAACTGTCACAACATCTTTATTAGAACTCTTCCATGTAATTGTCTGACCTTCCAACGCTTCTGCAGGTGTTCCTGTCACTGTAAGTGTCTCGGAAGTACCTTTCGTCATTGTAAAGTCTTCTTTGTTGATCTTAAGAGAAGAAAGTTCGATTGCAACCGGGATTTCTCCGTTTTCAATCTTATTACCATTTTTATCTAATGTTGTTAATGGAACATCTTTGCCGTCGATATCAGTTCTGTCATTATCATTTGTTCCTGTCTGAATTCCTACACAATTAAAGCCCATAAGACCTGAGCCTTTTGCATTCTCATTAACTGTTACATCAAACGTAAAAAGTAATACATCTTTATTTACCGGATTACCTTCCTTCATTTCAAGCAATACTGAAAATCCACCTGCTGTATATACGTCTTCCTCATCTACAATAAACATAAGATTCTTTTTGAGAACATTATTTGGATCTTGCTCCAAACTGTCCTTCACATATGTATATACCTTTGTGTCAAAATCAAATCCGCCGACAACCTGCATCACGTTTCCATTTGGCTTAAGCCAACATTCAACATGAACCTTATCACCGGGTTTCATGTTTGTGACATCCGTCTTAGTTATAATTGACGGTACATCGTTCGCAGCCTGTACATCCATCTGCGGAACTGCCACAAATCCCGTGATGACCATGACCAGAGCCAAGACTAAAGCTGCGATCTTGTTTAGCTTCTTTTTCATCCCTTTTTCTCCTCTCCTATATTTTGATGATGTGACTAGTATTCCTAGTAAATCCACTTAAACATAATTATTATAGGACTTTATTTTTATTTTTGCAACGCCTATAAATGAATATTTACCTCTGCTTCTTTTATTTATCTATTTTATACATTTTATTGCAAAAATCAGGGGACGCACACACATTTTCTTCGGCAATACATACAATAATCATAGAAAAAACGAGCCGTAATGCCCCTCTATACGCGCTTGCTTTTTCAGTATTTAATTTGTTTTTCACAAAAGAAACTAAAATATTTACATCAATATATTATTTATGGAGGCATTATGAATATAAAAGGACTTGATGTCAGCGAATTTCAAGGAGAAATCAACTGGGAACGGGTTAAAAACGCAGGCTATCAGTTTGCTATGATTCGTGCAGGTTATGGATTCAATACGATTGACAAACAATTTCAGAGAAATGCTTCTGAATGCAACAGAATCGGTCTTCCGATCGGAGTTTACTGGTTCTGCTATGCTGTCAGTCCTGAAACGGCTATTCAGGAAGCCGACGGCTGTCTGCGCACCATTCGTAATTATAGAATTGATTATCCTGTCTGCTATGATATTGAACAGGCATCCGCCGCTTATGCTCTCGGAGAAGGTGTCACTATCACTCCGGCTCTTGCAAAACAACTCGTTTCTTCTTTCTGCAATCGTATTGAAGCAGGGGGCTACTATGCGATGTTTTACACAAACCGCAGTTTTTTAGACAATTATCTCGGAAATGATCTTGCAAAACGATATGCATTCTGGTACGCCCGCTATGCGTCTTCCTTCGACGGAACAGACTGCGGTATGTGGCAGTATACAAACGAAGGAAGTGTTCCCGGTATCGGCGGAAATGTAGACCTTGATATCGGCTACATCGATTATCCCGGCATCATCCGCCGGGCAGGACTTAATCACCTGTCTGAAACTGCTCCGCCGCCCGCTCCTCCCTCCGCTCCGACATATATCACTTATACGATTCAACCCGGTGATACATTAAGTGAAATTGCCGAAAGATTCGGAACAACCGTCTCTTCTCTTTCCGCTCTGAACGGTATTTCCGATCCCAATCTTATTTACGCCGGAAATACACTCCGCATTCCACAAGGCGGGAATTCTGCTCCGGTTTATTACACCATTCAGCCGGGAGACACATTAAGCGAAATTGCCGAAAGATTCGGAACGACCGTCGCTTCTCTTTCTGCCTTGAACGGTATTTCTGATCCCAATTTAATTTATGCGGGAAATACACTTCTAATTTCTCAATAACTTTCAGTACCGACAGATTTTTTATCTTTTCTTTTCAATAAAGCGCGGTTTCTTTAACTATCTAAATTTAAGAATTTCATAACTTTTTTTCGTTTTCTTTTAGACATTAAACATACTTTAGACACATTTTGAAGATATACTGTTCAACAGATAGTTGATAAAACAACTATCTCCCCCCTCATAAAGTAAAGACATCCCGGATAACCGGGATGTCGCACTTTACTCTCATTCCTTTAGATAACTATAAAAACAACGAAACCCGTTAGCCGGAAGGTTAGCGGGTTTTCGCTGTTTATAGAACTGTTCATCTCGTCTGTGGATAGTTCTTAGACAATTCACTATAACTCTAAAAATCATTATTCCTATTGTTTTCGTATCAATTCCCTTTTTATCGCAAACAGCAGTAAGAAAAGTGCAATCATCATTCCGATATGAGACAATCCTGCCAGACCGGACAGCATCCCATTCCCCATTTTTCCAAGCTCTATTCCGAGAACCTGCACAATTCCGCGAATAAGCATCATCACCACCATGGCAGGCAATGCGATATTATAGAGAACAAAAAATTTCTTAAACAAAAGATTTTCCGCCAACATTGTTACTTTTGCGAAAAGAGCCGTTATAAGAAATAACAATGTTCCCATCACCAACAGATGAACATGCAGCACTCCTAATGTAGTCGGCTCTGTATATCCGTTCCATTTTGTAAATTCCCGATAAAATACGCCTCCCGCCATTGCAAATATAAAATAAACAATCGCTGTATTTATAATTCTTTTCATATGTATCTTCTCCTTAGTTTTTACTCCTCATCTTTTATGCATCTATACTTTCTCTATACTTCCTCTATACTTTCTCTATGCTTTTTCGTTTACTTATGCTTTCTTCCTGTAAGCCTGTATATAATTTCTTCCAAATAAAACGCCTGCCATGAAAAGTGCCGCTCCCAATCCTGTGTAAAATACAGCTATAAACCGCTCCGGCAGTAAATGGAATGAACGAATAATAATCCCGAAACTTATCATAAACGCCATAATTAAAAATGATTTCAAATCAAAAAATTTATAAAACAGTTGCTTTTCTTCTTCATATCCTTGAATTCTTATTGTATGTTTATTTGTCAACTTATAAAATACCATGAACCAAAAGAGAAGAAACACGATAATTGTCACGATATAATTTATTACAGTCTGATATTCAGCATAAGTTTCAATCCCGATCCTCAAAACGTTAAATCCTGCGATCATCCAGACAAGACTTGCCAAAAGCAAAAGATTCTGTTTCTTTATCTTCATAACCCATCTCCGTTCCACATCAACTCTTTCTCTTAATACAAATAATTTTTTACAAATTCCAAAAAGGACTCTTTTTCATTTTGTTTTTCCAGTAATATTGATAAAAACAAGGTAAATATATAGTCCGTAAAAATTTCGGCAGTCAGATTTTCTGTAAATATCCCTTGACGTATTTTTTCATCATTTTCCAAAAAATGTGCCATTTGATTTTTTAACCTCAGAAAATATACTTCCATCGCCTTTTTTCCTTCTTGTCTTTCTCCTGCCGTAAACCCCAATGCATGCATGGAAAAAAATTTCGGATAACGGCTTCGGCTATTTTCAACACCTTCAAACAACAGGTTTAAGTATTCCACAATATTCTCGCATTTTTCTAAAGTTTTTCCCATTTGAAATATATCTTTCCACACTGCCTCTATTGTAGCAGACAAAAGTTCTGATTTTGAAGAAAAATAATTATACAAAGAACCTAGTGCAATTCCGCATTCAGATGCAACGGTTCTCATATTTACTGCGGCAATTCCTTTTTTTGCCACAATCCCACAGCTTACTTTCAATATTTCTTCTTCCGACGTAACCGCTCTGCTCAACTCTTATCACCGTCCTCTTTATTCTATTCTCCTTTCCCGCTTTCCCTTTTCAGTTTTTTTAATATGAACATTGTTCATGTTAATATTCTATACAATATTTGTCAAGTTTTTTCTCCTGTTTTCCAATTTTTCTCTTTACTCTCTTTTTACAACTTCAAAAGAACCGATTCCCAAAAGAGAATCGGTTCTTTTATATCGCCTCACAATATTATATTATGAAAACTTTATTCTTATTTTTGTTCTTATTTTTTCTTTTTATTTTTGATAATAAGAACTGCCGCCACAACGGCGATTGCAGCCACAAGACCCGCGATCGGAAGCCATACGTTCTTATCGTCGCCTGTCTGTACCGCACCGGAATTGTTCTTTCCTTCCTCTTTGCCGGATGTCGGAGGAACTTTTCCTTTCTCTTCAACAGTCACGTTGACCGTTACTTTCCTGAATTCTTCCGGAATTGTGATTCCTTCTTTTGTCTGAAGTGTTCCTGTCAGTTTATATGTTCCTGCTTTGTCTGCTTTATACACATCTGTGTTCCATACGATTGACAGTTTATCTTTCGCCTTGTTATCAAGTGTCACTTTCACTTCTTTCGGAAGGGCAAGTTTCTCTGCCGGAGTTCCGAATTTCACAGTAAGGTCAGCAAGTTTTTCTACTGCTATAACCACTTTGTCTTCCGGCTGCGGCGGGTCTACTTCTCCGCCTTTTTCTTCTACAGTTACGTTGATCGTTACTGTCTTGAAGTTGTCAGGAAGTTTAATTCCTTCTTTTGCCTGAAGTGTTCCTGTCAGTTCGTACGTTCCCGCTTCGTCTGCTTTATACGCATCTGTGTTCCACTCTACTGACAGTTTGTCTTCTGTCTCGTTATCTAATGTTACTTTTACTTCTGTCGGAAGAGCAAGTTTCTCAACTGAAGTTCCGAACTCAACCGTAAGATCAGTAAGTTCTTCTACTTTTGTAACTACTTTGTCTTCCGGCTGCGGCGGATTTACTTCGCTCTCTTCTACAATTACGTTGATCGTTACTGTCTTAAACTTATCAGGAATCTTAACGCCTTTCTTCTTCTGAAGTTCTCCTGACAGCGTCTGTGTTCCGATCTGATCTGCTTTGTAATTATCTGTCGTCCATTTTACTTCAAGTACATCTGCAACACGACCGCCTTCCAGTGTAACATTTACTGTTTTCGGAAGATCCAGTTTATCAGCAGCAGTTCCTTTCTTCACTTTAAGATCGGCAGGTTTCTCTACGCCTACAACTGTCTTTGCATTCCAGTCGTCTACCGTCAGGTTAATTACTGCAGGTACAGCTTTGTTTCCTGATGCATCTACAGCTACGATACGGATACTGTAGTCTTTGCTTTCATCCGCGTTTTTCAATGTATATTCTGTCTTATCGCTTTCAGATACGATCACGCCGTCTACATATACAATATATGTAACTTCGCTTCCTTCCGGATCTTCTGACGGAGCCCATGTGATCTTCACATCTTTTTCACCTTCTTTTACTACGCTGATTCCACTTACCTGTGCCGGAGCTTTTTCATCTGCCGCCGCCACTGTCGTGAACGGCTCGCTGCAAAGAGCTTTTTCCGACTCTACTTTATTGTGGTTTACTCCTACGATCATAAATACATAAGATGTACCCGGTTTCAGATTCGTAAACCGTACCGTTGTTTCTGCTGTTGTTACAGGTTCTCCTGCATTTTCCGGAACAGTATCTGTAATTGCTTTCAGCGCTTTTGCTGTTCCTGCATGTTCTACAGCATATACTTTATAAGACTCTGCCCTTGGAAGTTTCGTCCATGAAACAGTTGCTTCTGTACTTGTAACTCCCATTACAGTTGCTTTTGCATCTTCCGGAATCGTCGGAGCCGGAATTTCTGCCGCTTCAAGCTTTGCACCTGCTACGTTCAAGTCTGCCGCAAGCTTATCAGCCTGCTCTTTTGTCGTCTTGTCGTCATTCATTCCTTTAACGGCATCGTCATACGCTTTCTTAAATTCATTCCATAAACTTTCTGCGTAATCGTCTTTATTCAGACCGCTGTATTTCTCGATCGCAGCCTGAAGCGCCGATTTGTCAACAGAAGCTGCTGCCGGAGCAAACACTTCAAGGTAATCGATGTTTACATTCCTATTGCCATGATCACTTGCCGCTGTAAACTTAATCGTATGTTGTGTATTTTCAAGACCTGTCTTTTCAAATACGCACTGCTGCGGTGATCCGCCTGATTTTTCTTCCCAAAGAACTGCGTCGCCTGCCGGCTGTCCATCCAGTTCTACAGTAAATTTGCCTTGTGTATTATTTTTCTGAGCATAGAACTTAATGCCTGTTCCTGTAAATGTATAGCTAAACCATGCTCCTTCTGTACTTGTCTCCGTCTTAGTTCCGCCGTGGTGCTTATCAGCTTCTCCTTTGTACGGATTATCCCAGCCTGTTTCACTCCATGTGATCTTCGGATTCTTGGAGTTCTTATCATCCGAGCAGTCCTCGATAATCTCTGACTGCGCTGTCACATCCGGGATTGCAACTGTAATCTCGCATGTGCCTGAGATTTCGGCATTTTCTTTCGATGTCGCTTTTACTGTCACGACGCCGTTTGCCGTTCCTGTTGACAGAAGTCCGTTTTCATCGATCGTAGCTGCCGCGCTGCCTGATTTTGTTGTAACAGACCACGTAACACCTTTATTGATCGCCTCTGCAGGAGTTACTGCCACTTTCATCTGAAGCGTCGATCCGGCTTTGCTTACTGTTGTCATTCCGCTTGCAGATGCTACCTCTACTTTTTCAACCCGCGCCGCTTCTGTATTCAATACGTTAAACGCGTCAAGCTCTACTTTATCTCTGCTTGCAGATGCATTTTTCTCGCCCATCGCCCGAACTTTAACCGTATGGATTCCGTATTCAAGCGTCTTATCTTTATGCTCTTCTGTAGAGAATATTTTTGCCTGTCTTTTTTGAGTTGCCGAATAAGTATCTGCTGTTGCCCATACTTCTCCGTCGATAGAGATTTCAACTTTACCTCTGTCGTTTTGTGTACAGGAGAATACTTCGATACCCGTTCCGCAGAATGTAAGTTCCGCTGTCTCTGTTCCTGTCGGGTCTTCTAAGTATTTCACTGAACCGCCGTAGTTTCCTTCCTGGCTGATCCAGTTGCCCCAGCTTCCTGTATATTTGATACGTTCGTCCTGATCGTCGATCATGCCGATCATGTTACGGCAGTCATCTACCGTTGCTTCCGAACTGAACTCACTTTCTTTTCCGTCGATCACAGCCGTAACTTTGTACTTCAATGTTCCGAGCACATCCCAAGCGTCTGTGTCTGTCCATTCTGTCGCTTTCAGTTCTGTCTGAACCTGTACCCACTCGCCGCCTTCAATCTGACGGTATACATTATAAGATACTTCTGTTCTGGCTTTGACCGCATCCCATGTAAGAACTGTCTCTCCGTCTTTGATCTTCGTTACCTTAAGACCTGTAGGAGCTGCAGCTAATGTATTATCAGGGATAGCAGTGATCGTATATGTCTTTCCTGCTTCTGTATTGAAGGAAATACGATCTGAAGTCACCGGTGTGATCTCAACGAGGTTTCCGTCACTGTCTTTTACAGTTGCAAGTGAAAGATTTGCGTACTGAACAACCGCTTCTCCGCCGTTATTAGAGTGGATCGAAGCTTCTGTCAGTTTGTTGTCTGCCCATGCCATATCAACCGCAAAATTACCGCGGGCAAGCAGACCTTTCACATTACCTGTTCCCCATGCTTTCGGAACTGCAGGCATCAGGTCGATGTGACCCATGTTGCTCTGAACAAGCATTTCCGCAACTGCCGCTGTGTAACCGAAGTTTCCGTCGATCTGGAACGGAGCGTGTGTATCCCACAGGTTTGTCATGATCTTGCCGCTCGTGACCATTTTGGACAATACGTCGTATGCTTTATCGCCTTCTGCAAGTCTCGCCCATGTTGCGACACGCTGAGCCATTGCCCATCCTGTCGTTTCATCAGTTCTATTCTGCATCGATACTTTCGCTGCCGCCAGCCATTCGTCGCTCTGAGCGATCAAGTCTCCCGGATATAATCCGAGCATATGGGAAATATGACGATGACCATATCCTTGTCCCATTTGATTACCGTTCTCATCTGTATTTAACGTTGTCTCGTTATACCACTCTTTGATCTGTCCGCTGGCACCGACCTCGATCGGTCCTTTTAAGTCAGCCTGATTCTTTTTCCACTGTGCGACTTTCGCTTCGTCAACTCCCAAAGTCTCTGCCGCTGTGATCGTATCTTCATATAACTGCCAGATCAACGAATGCTCATATGTATTACCTGCAGTTCTCGGTCCGTGCTCCGGTGAATAACTCGGAACAGATACAAGCTTTCCATCATTATCGCGCATCAACATTTGATCGTAGAGCGTCGCTTCTTCTTTCATCATCGGGTAAATATGAGTCTGCATGTACTCTGTATCTCCCGTAAACTCATAATATTCCCAACAGTTCTGAAGAATCCACGGAACGCCTGCCGGAGACCATCCCCAGTCAAATACCCAGCCCGGGTTCGTCCATCCGTACGGGTTGTTCTGTGTATGCGCCATAAATCCATTTTCAGGATTTGCTTCCGTACTCTCAACGCCCGCGTAAATCTTCGCCGTAATACGTCCAGGCTCTCTAAGAGAGTCTACGTAATTAATCAGCGGTTCTGCGCATTCCGCCATATTCGTCGTATATGTCGGCCAGTAGTTCATCTGCAGATTGACATTCATATGATAGTCCGAATGCCATGCGGAGTTATTCGCTCCGACCCAGATTCCCTGCAAGTTCGACGGAAGAGTTGCTCTTCTTTCATTCTTCGTTCCGTCTTCGTTCACAGGAGTCTCTCTCGATGATCCCATCGTCAGATAACGTCCGTACTGGAAGAGCATCAATTCCAGATAACGTTTTTCTGTTTCGGAAGCCGTTCCTTTTTTATATGCCTCCAACAGCTTATCCGTTGTCTTGTCAGACACTGCCTGTCCGATGTTAAGATCTAATCTTCCGAAAATATGATCGTAATCATTTACATGATCTTCTTTTAACGTCTCATATCCGCCGGCTTTTACTTTCGCCTCAGCTCCGGATACATATCCTTTTACCAAAGCAGCGAGCTGTTCTTTTGTCTCGCCTGTACGGTATTTCGGATAATCGTTTTTATAATCCGTTCCGATGGAAGTAATGATCGTGATCGCCTTCGCACCGCTTACCGTGATCTTACCGTTTGTCGAATCGTCTTTGATCTGCCCTGCTGTTCCATCGTCTTTGATTACCTTCGTATAAGAACTGAACTTCAACTGGTTATCTTTAAGCTGTCCGTCGATTGCGATTGCATTGTCGGATACTTTTTTGTCAAACATTCTCGCGTAAGAATCTGCTCCCGGCTGGTTTTGACTTCCGCCTTTTTCCTCATCCGGTTCTACACGAACGTCAAAATCAAGCGTTCCTCCGTCTGTTGCAGTCAGACGTGTTACAAGAACGTTGTCAGGATAGCTTACGAAGTTTTCTCTTGTATAGTGCGCTCCGTTGAGATCATAATTCACTCCGGCTACCGCCGTGCGAAGATCCAGATCGCGCGAATATCCCGAAACGTTATTCTTTGTAACATTTTTGAAATCCAGATACATATTGCCATAACTTAAATAATATCCGTATCCCTGTACTCCGGCGTCATCACTGACTCCGATAAGCTGTCCTGCAAGATTACTGTCAAACCCTTGTCCGCTTTTCAGTTTCTCTTTCAGTTGTGCCATAACCTTGCCGTTCTGACCTTTTGATTCAATATTACCGCCGTTATATTCCGGTCGGCTGTCTGAAGGACCGCCGGACCAAAGCGACTTTTCATTCAACTGAATTCGCTCTGTCTGAACACCGCCAAACACACTGGCTCCAATCGCGCTGTTTCCAAGCGGAAGAGCCCACTGCTCCCACCCCGTATACGAATTGGGCGCCTCTTCATCATACCACAAACGCAAAGCATTTCCCTCCGTTTCCTGTGTCTGTGCCAAAGCAACGTTATCCTCGGCCGCTACAGAGAAAGGAGCTGCCGATACAACAGTCGCCATCGCAAGTGCGACAGATAACGCTTTCCCGCCTGCTTTTGAAAGCTTCCTTTTCATCTTTTTCCTCCTTTAAATTCGCACAGAAGTACAGCCATAAATAAATTAAGCCGAATACTCCGATGCTACGTTGTACTGTTTATCATATCACAC
>ERZ894209.667-NODE-667-length-16267-cov-15.982729_pt1 | contig 16267 bp, 10 predicted proteins | sample MGYA00380288_ERZ894209 | MGnify/ENA primary metagenome ERZ894209 (study PRJEB32331, sample SAMN06328482) | human gut metagenome | biome: human gut microbiome; feature: stool | host: Homo sapiens | collected 2013-12-13 ... | reverse complement strand
GTCAAGTTCGCGGTAAGTATTGGTTAAGTCAGTATTTTTCATGAGTAAATGGCACTCTCCTTTTTTAGAAATTTGTTCTGATTGTATCTTACCGCAGAAAATGTCAAATGAAAAGCAGGACAGATAAAAAGATTCGCGTGTCGACTTATGCCCCTTTCTGTGATATGATAATCAAGAGATTATTATGAGCAGAAAGGGGCATTTTTTCGATGGCAGCAACATCTGAAAATAAGCCAAAACAATATATATCTGTCGGGATCCTGGCGCATGTGGATGCCGGAAAGACGACACTTTCGGAAGGAATCCTTTATCTTACCGGTCAGATCAGGAAGCTTGGAAGAGTTGACCATGGAGATGCGTTTCTGGACACGTATACACTGGAGAGAAGCCGGGGGATTACCATTTTTTCCAAGCAGGCGAATTTTGTGCTTGGAGACAAGCAGGTGACTCTTCTTGATACACCGGGGCATGTGGACTTTTCAGCAGAAATGGAGCGTACCTTGCAGGTTCTTGATTATGCAATCCTGGTTGTCAGCGGAGCGGATGGTGTGCAGGGACATACACGAACCCTGTGGAATCTTCTTGCAAGGTATCAGGTTCCGACCTTTATTTTTATAAATAAGATGGATCAGGACGGTACGGACAGACAGGACAGACTTACTGAATTAAAGCGGAAGCTCAGCGGAGAGTGTATGGATTTTACAGAAGCGGGTGAAGAATTTCTGGAAGAGCTGTCTATGTGCGACGAGACAGTAATGGAAAGCTATCTGGAAAATGGAGAGATCACGGCGAGCCAGATTCAGACGCTGATCCGGGAACGAAAGGTATTTCCATGCTATTTCGGTTCGGCACTGAAGCTGGAAGGTGTGCAGGAATTACTGGACGGACTGGGAAAATACATGGACGGATCGGTAAGCGGGACGCATGCGGAAGAAGCATTTGGAGCGAAGGTATATAAGATATCCAGAGATTCACAGGGCAGCCGTCTGACACATGTGAAGATTACAAACGGAGTACTGAAGGTTAAAGAGATCCTGGAATATATGGCAGAGGAAGAACCTATGCAGGAGAAAGTTAACCAGATCCGGATTTATTCCGGGGACAAGTACGAGATGGTGCAGGAAGCAGAAAAAGGCTGTATCTGTGCTGTGACAGGACTTACCCGGACTTATCCGGGACAGGGGCTTGGGATGCAGAAAGGTTCTTCGGCACCGGTACTGGAGCCGGTTCTGAATTACCGGGTAGAGCTGCCGGAAGGCTGTGATGTACACCGGATGCTGCAGAATTTCAGGCAACTGGAGGAAGAAGATCCGATGCTCCGTGTAGTCTGGAATGAAGAGGCAGGAGAGATCCAGGTCCAGCTGATGGGCGAAGTGCAGACGGAGATTCTGCAAGGCCTTGTAAAAGAACGGTTTGACGTGGATATTTCCTTTGGAAGCGGGAATATTGTTTACAAAGAAACGATTAAAAATACAGTTGAAGGAGTAGGGCATTTTGAGCCACTGCGTCATTATGCGGAAGTGCATCTGATACTGGAACCGGGAGAGCCGGGAAGTGGAATCTCGATCGATACGATCTGCAGTGAGGATGTGCTGGACAAGAACTGGCAGCGACTGATCCTGACGCATGTGCTGGAAAGAGAGCATCGGGGCGTTCTGACGGGATCGATGCTTACTGATGTGAAGATCACACTTGCCAGTGGACGTGCACATCTGAAGCATACAGAGGGCGGAGATTTCCGCCAGGCTGTGTACCGTGCAATCCGCCAGGGACTGATGCAGGCAGAGAATGTACTGCTTGAACCGTATTATGCATTTCGTCTGGAAATTCCGTCAGAGATGACAGGCCGTGCACTTACGGATATTCAGCGGATGAATGGAGAATTTGACGGACCGGAGACGGAAGATGATATGGCTGTGGTCACCGGAAGTGCACCGGTGTCTGAAATGCAGGATTATCAGAGAGAAGTAACCACATATAGCAGAGGAAGAGGGAAACTGTTCTGTACGCTGAAGGGATATTTTCCATGCCATAACCAGGACGAGGTTGTAGAGGCGATTGGTTACGATCCGGAGCGGGATGTGGAGAATCCGACGGGCTCTGTATTCTGTGCTCATGGAGCGGGATATAATGTACCGTGGCAGGAAGTGCCGGAACATATGCATATTGAGGCACAGCTTCCGAAGATCCTGGAAGAGCGGAAAAGGCTGGCAGGAGAGACAGAAAAAAGTCTGGATGAGACTGTACCGGTAAATTTACGCAAGGAGAAAAGCGGATCAGCAGAAGCAGCAGCCAGAGGCGGCAGGCATTATGCGCGTAATGCCAGAGAAGACAGGGAACTGGAAGAGATTTTTATCCGGACTTACGGACGGGTAGAGAGAAAAGCCGATCGTCTTCCAAAGACTGTGACTGCAGGGAAAACGCCAAAAGCAAAGAAAGATGAAGAAGGCGTACAGGAATATTTGCTGGTAGATGGTTATAATGTTATTTTCGCATGGGATGATCTGAAAGAACTGGCAAAAGAGAATATTGAAGCAGCAAGAAATAAACTGATGGATGTGCTTTGCAATTATCAGGGGTTCAAGAACTATCCTCTGATCCTGGTATTTGATGCCTACAAGGTTGAAGGCGAAGCAATGGAAATCTTCAAATACCACAACATTCATGTTGTGTATACAAAAGAAGCTGAGACGGCGGATATGTACATTGAAAAGGTAGTACATGAAGTCGGAAGAAAGTATCATGTGACGGTAGTTACATCAGATGGTGTGGAACAGGTGATCACACAGGGACAGGGAGGTACGATCATATCTTCCCGGGAGTTCCTGGAAGAGGTGAAGATCGTGAACCGGCAGATTCAGGAAGAATGGGAGCTACACAAAGAGAGTGCGAAAAATTATCTGTTCGATCATATGGACAGAGAGCTTGCCGGTCATATGGAAGAGGTCCGCATGGGCCGGAAAGAATTGGGTGAGAAAGCAAATGATCAATAAAGAGGAATTTCTGAAAACCTGTAATCTGACAGAGGATGACCTTACGGCTGCCCGGATTTCCTGGGAGGAGCTGACAGAGATCTATGAAGATTATATGTCAAAAACGAAATTGTTCCGTCATCTGGGAAAAGAATTTGTAGATGAATATATTTATGATATTGAGCGGGCAGGGATCCATTCCTACCGTTACAGAACCAAGAATCCGATGCACCTTCTGGAAAAAATCATCCGGAAGCGGAAAGAAAATTATGCAAAATTTGAACATATCAACAAATCGAATTACCACAAATACATCACAGATTTGATTGGTATCAGGGTTTTCTTCCTTTACCGGGAGGACTGGATCCATTTTCATAAGTTCATCACTTCGATGTTTGAAAATGATCCGAACAATTATATAGAGGACAGGCTGCGGGATTTTGATGAGGATCCGGAGCACTGCTATATCGCAGAACGTCCAAAAGTATATAAGCGTTCCGGGGATACAAGGATTTATGACAGTACGCAGATTGAAGTGCGGACAGGCGGGTATTACCGTTCACTGCATTATATCATCAAGTATCACGGATACTATCTGGAAATCCAGGGCAGAACGCTTTTTGAAGAAGGATGGAGCGAGATTGACCATGATATTGTGTATCCGTATTACAAGGATGATGAGATGCTGACGGAGTTTTCCGGACTGCTGAACAGACTTTCGGGAATGGCAGATGAGATGAGTTCGTATTTCAGAAAGATGAAAGAACTCAGAGAAGAAGAACCGGATAAAAAATAAAGGATCTCTTGTAAAAATTAAAAATATCATATCACTTTATGGGTGGTATCTTTTTGTGAACTATGTGCGGAAAGGTACATTCTTTTTTGATATTAAATGATTGGAAATTTGTTTATAATAATGAGAGCGTAGGGATAAAAAGAAAATACTTGCGTATAATTAGCCTAGATTATTCACGGCTATGCCGTGTGAAGTGCGTGTGAAAAAACTCTTGTTTTTTCACACGCACTTTCTTTTTTTGACTTTTTTCAAAATCATCTGATATTTTCTGCTTTTCAAAATGCGATTAGTGAAAATGCATAAAAATAAAACTATAAAATTGTTAAAAATAACCAATAAGTACAAAACATGTCCAAATTTGACAGTGAGAAAGGTCTAAAATGACAGAACAAGATTTAAAATTCAAGATAGAATCATATTGCAAACGAAAAAGAAACGTTAAAACAAAGAAAAATAATAAAAAAGCGAAAGGAGAATCGGATGAAAACGCAATGTCATACCCTTCAGATATAGAGAAGTGGGAAGCGAGCGTTGCTTACTTCCCACTTCCCGGTTATAATTGGAATAACAGAAATTAAGTCAGAAAGGATGGATTCAATGGAATATATAACATCTCTACAGGCAGCAGATAAATGGAATCTTTCAAAACGTCAGGTAAATGCGCTGTGCAAAAGCGAACAAATAAGTAACGAAAGAACATACCTGTAAAATAGAAGAGATTATTCTTTAATCAGGCATTTATGGAGGAAGAAAACCATGCGATTTCTTCATTTATCAGACCTGCACCTCGGCAAGCGTGTGAATGAATTTTCCATGCTGGAGGATCAGGCATATATTTTAAAAGAGATACTGAACATTATCGATGAGCAGAAGGTGGAAGCGGTTCTGATCGCGGGCGACATTTACGACAAGGTGATTCCGTCCGCAGAGGCGGTGAGGCTTCTGGATGATTTCCTGACAAGGATCGCCGCGAGGGAGCTGCCGGTGTTTCTGATCAGTGGAAACCATGATTCTGCAGAAAGAATTGCTTTCGGTTCAAGACTGATGAGCAGCAGACAGATCTATCTTTCACCGGTATTTGAGTCGGATGTAGAACCAGTAACGATAAGTGACCGGTATGGTGAGATCAATATTTACATGCTTCCATTTGTGAAGCCGTCTTTGGTAAAAAGAGTGTATCCGGAGGAAGAAATCATCACCTATCAGGATGCTGTAAATGCGGCAGTGCAGCATATGCAGATCGACACAGACAAACGAAATATCCTGCTTGCGCATCAGTTCGTGACCGGTGCGGCAAGATGTGATTCAGAAGAACTGTCTGTAGGCGGTGTGGATGATGTGGACGCATCTGTTTTTGACGGATTTGATTATGTGGCGCTTGGGCATCTCCATGGCCCGCAGAAGATCGGGAAAGAGACAGTGCGGTATTCGGGGACGCCGCTCAAATATTCTTTTTCTGAAACCAATCACAAAAAAGCAGCAGTCATTGTTGATGTAGAAGAAAAAGGCAAAATAAATATTCAGCAGATTCCATTTTTGCCGAAACATGATATGCGGGAAGTCAGAGGCACGTATATGGAAGTGACTGCGCTGGATTTTTACAAGGATATGAACACGGACGATTATCTTCACATTACGCTGACTGATGAAGAGGATATCCCGGATGCGATCGGGAAGCTACGATGCATTTATCCGAATATCATGAAGCTGTCTTATGACAATCTGCGGACGAGAGCGGCAGGGACAGTGAGAGGAACGGCAGAAGTAGAGGAGAAATCCCCGATGGAGCTTTTAAGAGAGTTCTATGAGCTTCAGAACAACCAGCCCATGACGGATGAACAGGAAGAGATTGCCAGAGGAATGATGGAAGAAATATGGGAGGATGAGAGATGAGACCGATAAAACTTACGATTTCTGCATTCGGACCGTATGCAAAAGAGACAGAGATCATTCTGGATGAACTTGGTGAGCGGGGGCTTTATCTGATAACCGGCGATACCGGTGCCGGAAAGACCACAATTTTTGATGCAATCGCATTTGCACTTTACGGGGAAGCGAGTGGAAATGAAAGAGAGCCGGGGATGCTTCGGAGTAAATATGCGGATCCGAAGACGCCGACCTTTGTGGAATTGGAGTTCTTCTATCAGGGGCAGAACTACCATATCCGGAGAAATCCGGAGTACATGCGTCCAAAGGACAGGGGCGAGGGCATGACGCTGCAAAGAGCGGATGCGGTACTGGAATTTCCGGATGACAGGCTTCCGGTCACAAAGGCAAAAGAGGTCACGAAAGCAGTGACAGAACTGATCGGGCTCGACCGCGGACAATTTACTCAGATTGCAATGCTGGCGCAGGGAGATTTTATGAAGCTTTTGTTTTCAAAAACTGAGGAGCGGAGCAAAATTTTCCGGGAAATTTTCCATACCAGACCGTATCTTGCATTTCAGGAGAAAATGAAAAATGCAAGTGGCAGATTGCAGGAACAGTACGAGGATGTCAGCAAAAGCATTTTGCAGTACATGAAGGATATCAGCTGTGATGAGGATGACGTGCTTGCTGCGGATGCGAAAAAGATCCGTGAGAGCAAAGCAGTGGTTCATGCGGACAAGGTTCTGGAACTTTTGGAAACTCTGACAAATCAGGATGCAGATTCGGTGAAAGAAAAGAAGAAGAATTTAACGAAGATCGAGAAAGATCTGGAAGAGCTGAACCAGAGAATCGGAAAGGCAGAGGCAGTGATCCGTGCAAAAAAGGAACTGGAAAAAGCGGAGCAGACGATAGCAGAGAAGACACCAACGCTGGAAGAACTGGAAATGGCACTGAAGAAAGAACAGGGAAAAGTGCCGGAAAGAGAACAGCTAACAGAAGAGATCGGAAAGAGGCAGGAAAAGCTTGCAGAGTATGACGAATTGAAAAAACTTCAGAAGCAGATTAAAGAGCTTGAAAAACAGATTGAGATATTAAAGGGCCGGGAAAGCCGGTATCAGGAAAAGAAAGCGCAGATGCAGGCGCAGCTGGAACAGAAAAGGAATTTACTGGAACAGCTGAAGGATGCGGAAATTAAAGTTCTGAAAGTTACAGCAGAACAAAAAGAGGTTTCAGTAAGAAAAGAAACGGCAGAAGACATTCTTATTCAATATAAAAGATACCAAAGACAGAAGAAAAGTGTGGAAGAGGCGCAGAAAGCATACCTTGTCATGCAGGAGGAATGTACAGAGCGAAAGACACAGCTTGCCTGGATGGAGAGGGCATTTCTGGATGAGCAGGCGGGGATTCTTGCAAAGGTTCTGAAAACGGGAGCGCCGTGCCCGGTGTGCGGATCGGTCCACCATCCATGTCCGGCACAGATGACGGAGGGTGCACCGGAAAAAGAAGAGCTTGAAAAATACCGGAAAGAGACTGCCGATGTGGAGAAAAAGACGAATGATGCAAGCTTTAAGGCAAATGAAAAGCTGGTCCAGTTAAAAGCGCTGGAAGAAGAAATCCAAAAGAGTGTGAAAAGTTTTGACAGCAGCATACAGGAAGAAGAGATTGAAAAATCGCTGGCGTTGATCGGTCAACAGATGGATGCCCTCGAAAAGTCAGAAAAGGAATTACAGAAAAAGCTGGAAGTAGCTAAAGAAGCAGTGGCAGAAAAGCAGAAGCTGGAAGCTGAGATCCCGGAACTGGAGCAGATGCAGAAAAAGCTTCAGGAGGAAGAACAGGAGCGAAAGGATCAGCTCCTTGTGTCTGAGAGAGATAAAGCAAATGCAGAAGAGCAGGCTGTGAAGGTGCGTGGCAAACTGGAATTTCCGGAGAAAGCAGAAGCAGAACAGAAGATCAAAGAGCTGGATAAGCAGAAAAAAGAGATCGATAAGAATCTGAATGCTGCCCAGAAGGCATTCCAGGACTGCAGTCAGTCGGTAGAAGCGGCAAAGACGAAGAAGAAAACGCTGGAGAAGCAGATTGCAGGTAATAAAGAAACCGATATGGAAGAGCTTGGGCAGGCACGACAGGAAGTATCAGGTGCGAAAAAAGAGCTTCAAAAACAGATGGAAGAGATCAGGATCCGTTATGAGAACAATCTGAAAATCAGGAATGCGATTGACAAGCAGAGTGCGAAACTTCTTGAGCTTGAGCGGAACTGGACACAGGTGCGTGAAATTTCCGATACGGTAAATGGAAAGATCAAAGGCGGATCCAAAGAAAAGATCAAGTTTGAGACCTACATCCAGACCAATTATTTTGACCGGATCATTGCCCGTGCAAATACGCGGTTTATGGTGATGAGTGGAGGACAATATGAGCTGAAACGCCAGACTGATACGGATGACCGGAAGAGTCAGAGTGGTCTGGAACTGAACGTAATCGATCACTACAATGGTTCTGAGCGAAGCGTGAAGACGCTTTCCGGCGGGGAATCCTTTAAAGCTTCTCTTTCGCTGGCACTCGGACTTTCTGATGAGATCCAGGCATCGGCAGGCGGAATCCAGCTGGATACTATGTTTGTCGATGAAGGATTTGGTTCACTGGATGAAGAGTCACTGGAACAGGCGATGAAAGCACTGAATGGTCTTACGGAAGGCAACCGTCTGGTGGGAATCATTTCCCATGTACAGGAATTAAAAGCAAGGATTGAGAAACAGATTGTGGTGACAAAGGAAAAAGCAGGCGGAAGCAGAGTGGAACTTAAGATTGACTGATCTGTGCCGGAGAAGAATTTCATGCTGAGATGAAGCGGAGCACCAATGGAGGTGGGGAAAATTCACCGAAACTGGAAGGAGAAGATGATTTTTATGAGCTGTTTTTTGCAGGACTGGAGCAGAAGGAAAATAAAAATCTAAATGAATAAAAATACTATGAAGAAATGGTTTTGACTTTCAGATATGCAACAAGTGTGTTAAGATAGGTACAGACTATTCATAAAATGTGCAAGAATATACAATTTGAAAAGAGCGAATATAAAAGGAAAAAGGAGTAAAAATCATGCCAGTTTTTGATTTTAAACACACACCAGATGAAAAAAAGGCCCAGGAATGTACTTATACAACATTCCGCTCGAATGAGACAGAAGCGACAGCGGAGAAACCGATGCTGGTTCTGGATAACAGCAACCGGAAATGGAAGCATCATTCCTGTGGTGTTTTCACCAACCCGATTAAGAAGACATCCTTTGAATTTGACGAGGAAGATGGAACTGTAAGTGCGGACATTCTCCAGATCGATGCGAGATTTGTAAGCCTGATCAAATGGCTGGGCGAGAATCACATCAATGTCCGTCTTTCCGGTGAAAACCGTGCAGACGGCTATGCAGTATACAAGATCCGGGAGATCGCATTCGGTGGGGCAACCAAGCTTTCAGCTGAAGATGGTTTCCTGCAGTTCATGATCGAGCGTCTTTTCGCAAGCAGTGCGCCGACAGAAGAAGCAGTGGATGAGGAAATGGAAGAGGACGGCGACAGCATGAAGCTGACAAGTCTGCAGAGTATCACCGATTTTATGAACTGTGCAGGAAGAACCCTTCCGGACAATATCCGTCTGTGGGCAAGAAGAAACCTTGCTGTTGCAAGATCACATGAAGTGTCACCGGAAGAAAGAAGACATGCGCAGAGAGCTCTTTCAATCATGATGAATATTCAGTGGAAGAGCAATTATTTTGAATCCATTGATCCGGATGAGGCAAGAAGAATCCTGGATGAAGAGCTTTACGGAATGGAACGTGTCAAACAGAGAATCATCGAAACAATCATCCAGATCAACAGAACGCACACTCTTCCGGCGTATGGAATCCTTCTGATCGGACCGGCCGGAACCGGTAAATCGCAGATCGCTTATGCAATTGCACGTATCCTGAAGCTTCCGTGGACAACTCTGGATATGAGTTCCATTAACGATCCGGAACAGCTTACAGGAAGTTCCCGTGTATACGCCAATGCGAAACCGGGAATTATTATGGAAGCATTTGCGGCAGCAGGAGAATCCAACCTGGTATTCATCATCAATGAGCTGGACAAAGCAGCATCCGGAAAAGGAAATGGGAATCCGGCGGATGTACTTTTGACACTCCTTGATAACCTTGGATTTACGGATAACTATATTGAGTGTAATGTTCCGACAGTTGGCGTATATCCGATTGCAACTGCCAATGAAAAAGATCAGATCAGTGCACCGATCATGTCCCGTTTTGCAGTTATCGATATCCCGGATTATACACCGGAAGAGAAGAAGATCATCTTTTCCAGATTTGCACTTCCGAAGATCCTGAAGAGAATGAGCCTTCGTCAGGACGAGTGTACGGTGACAGATGAAGGTCTTGATGTGATAATTGAACTTTACTCCAATACATCAGGAATCCGTGATCTGGAGCAGGCAGCCGAACATATTGCGGCAAATGCATTGTACCAGATCGAGGTAAATCATGTAAAAGAAGTTGTGTTTGACGAAGAAGCAGTGAGAGCATTGCTTTCATAAGAAAATTAAAATATGAAAATGTAAATGATGATACCAGGGTCAAAAGATTCTATTTCTGTTAATATTTATAGATGCAGTAAAATTGCAGAAGGAGCCGGAAAAGAAAAATAGGGTACGGGTGACTTTGCACTATGGAGATGAGATCCAGTCAATTGTGGAAGCCATTGCTGACACAATTGACGGTTTCGGGAGCTCATCGGAATGCCCAGTGCAACGGAACCCGTACCCTATTTTTCTTTTCCGGCAGTGCTTATCATTCTACCCCTGTCTATAATAACTCAGGAAATCAGAAATTTTTCCCACAGCTTCTTTCAGAACTTCAATTCGTGGCAGATATACCACCCGGAAATGATCCGGCTGTTTCCAGTTAAATCCACTTCCCTGTACGATCAGGATCTTCTTATCCTGCAGCAGATCCAGTGCAAATTTTTCATCATTTACAATGTTGAACTTCTTTACATCGATCTTCGGGAACATATAAAATGCAGCCTGCGGTTTGACGGCTGGATCTCGTATTTTTTCAGTTTTGTGTTTGTCTCTGCAAATGGAATCGTTTTGGCGATTGCGAGATTTTTTGTTTTTTCTGACGCAGAGAGTTTGAGGAAGTTGATGTTAAAGCTTCCGTCAAAATCTCCGTCTGCATCTACATAACAGCCTGCTATTCTTGTGAATGATGTTCTTGCAGGCGTCATCCGCCGCGTCAATTCCAGCATATCTTCTCGGTTGATCATTTGTATTTGTTCCTCTCTTTGAATATCAATTGAGTCTCACTCCGTTGACCTGTTTCTATTTTCTAAGTTCTCATATCATCCATTGCTAAAATTCTTCTATTTCAGCAACACGGTCCCCCTGCTTTTCTTTCCAAATCATCAGGTACACTTTGAAATCTACCGAATCTCTTGCCGCAGCAAATGGCTCCTCACGTACAAGTGTAACTTTCTGTCCGTTTGACTCCAGCTCTGCTTTTCTTTTTTCGGCTTTTTTCAAAATGTTCTGATATTTCTGATTAAATTTCTCTCCAAAATCCCTCCGTGGATAATTTTCCGCTTCTTTGGCAAGTTTTTTATTTAGCAAGTCTACAACCGCCACATGTTTCTCCCGATGTAATAATCGGGCAATCCATCTGCTCATTCTTTTTCCATGATATCTCCGGTATCTTTGCAGCCACCACAACAGACTTTTATCCCCTGCTTCTTTAACGAGCTCTTCCATCACAACCATTGCCTCTTCGGTCGGATTCCACGGATCTTCCATCGGGACAATATATTTTGCCGGAACTGCCGGATAACAGGTATAGTTCAGCGGAGGAAAATGTACCAGTTTTGCAAGTTTCCGTTCTGTATCACTTGTTGCCTTTTCTCCAAGATATTCACATTTATCACTCAGAATCGCCAGACGGTATTCCAGAATCCGCAGATACTCATACCCTTTCACCCAGAAATGTCCCACATCTCCGTAATTATAGAGATTCATCTCCAGCAAAAGATCCTGGAAGAAAATGGTCACAACCGTTTCGCCCTGATATACGACAAGTACATATTCTCCATCCTCCTGGCTTAAAGTTGCGTCCAGCTCTCCTTCATAATCTTTCTGATAATGTCCGGTCATTCTTGCACCAGAGAATACCAGAAAGCTTTCCACTGCATCATTCATCAGATACACCAGACGCATTTCATCCTGGTTTTCCACATCTTTGTCTGGAAACAGAAGTTCAAACTGATCCTGACCGAGTAACTGGGCAAGCTTCTGGAAGGCTTCCGGAATTTCTTCATATGCACTTTCTGTATCCATGAACGCTTCCTCTGCTGACATATTTTCCTGTATTTCCAGTTCACTCATCTATTCCTTTTCTCCTTCATTTGCCTCTTCCATATCCACACAGGCAAGTCCTCTGTCCTCCACATAACTGACACGGATCACTGCCTGCGACCAGTTGAGGCTGATCCTGGCAGCCTTCTGCTTCTCTTCTCCGGCTTTCCGGAGCAGATCCAAAAGTTTCTCCAAAACTTCTCTTGTCAGATAGCCGCCTCTCCACTGAAAGGTTAATGTCCTGCCCTTCTTAGCCGCCTGCAGCGACCGTTTATAGACATCTTCTTCTTTTGTAAAGGAAAGTTTCTTCTCCCGATAATAAAAATGATCCCCATTCGTACAGACCGGTGCCGGTGCAATCAGCGGTTCATGATCCCGGAAAATCTTCTTGTCGTCCAGATTGAAATAATCATAGCGGATCTCCTGTCCTGCCGCACTGTGTTTACCAAGCGTATTGTCAAAAGTTGCATCCAGATGATAATATGTACCACCAATTTTTACGATATTCCAAGTATGACGGTACTTGATCCCTTTTTCCGGATTGTTACCACAGACTGCGATCATGCACCAGATTCCAAGCGCATCACAGAGTACTTTCACAGATTTTGCAATCCCTTCACATACGCCAACTCCATGTCCAAGTGGACCGATGATCTCATGGGAATACGCCTTTTTCAGCTTATCATAAGTCACATTATCACAGATAAAATCATGAATATATTTCTCCTTTTCCCATTCAGACAAATCTTTTGCCGCCCGCGCAAGTTTTTCTACTCTGGAGGACATTGCCCTCTGATGCTCCCGGATTTTATTTTTGTCAAACAGATACTCCGGTACAAAGATCAGATTCGGAGAGTCCTGATAGTATTTATACTTATATCCTGTCATCCAGAAAATCTCCGGATGATCCAGCCGAAGTCTGAAAAAGACATCATAAAGCTCCGCACTTTCTATGCGCGGTATCTGAAATTCATCCGCAAGTGCATTCGCTCCCTGCATGATTACATGGTATGCTGCCTGCTGCTGTTTCGTCATTTTGGTATAATAGAATGGTTCCATGAAAGTCCTCCTGCGCAATGTTTCGATTCTCCTATTATACATTTTTTCACGAAAACACGAAATGTTTTTCCTTGCTTTTTAACGAAAAACAGAAATGTTTTACGCTAGTTTTTAACGAAAATAGAAAATGTTTATACCCGTTTCTTAACGAAATCACAAAATGTTGGCCCTTTTCCGCTTCTTTCAGACACATAAATTCCCTTCATTACTTATATAAAAAGGCTCCATATAACAGTTTTTACTGCTACATAGAACCTCTTCCATTCTTTTATTTCTCAGTTTCACTTGATACAATTGCCGGAATCCGGATCGTAACGATCGTACCTTCGCCCTCTTTTGACCATATCTGAAATCTGTATTTATTTTCATAAATATAGTCCAGTCTTTCTTTAATATTTTTTATACCGATATGTTCTCCTCTTTCCATACTTGACAGTTTACGCTGCGGTTTGCTTAATTCATCTAGTTTGTCCTGAGACATCCCTGCACCATTATCTTTTACAATAATCTCAACTTCATCTTCTTCCATTCTGATACGAATCGTAATGCATCCGTCTATTACTTCGCCTTCTTCATCCGTATTACATAGAATTCCATGAAAGAACGCATTCTCTACAAGTGGCTGCAAAATATTTTTTGCAATCAGATATGGCTCAACCCCCGCTTCGATATCAATAACACTTTTAAATATTCCTGTATATCGATATTTCTGAATCAGTAAATATTCTCTCACTACTTTAATTTCCTGCTCTACTGTATCATAAACATTATCCACCTCTATACGTAGTCTGTCCCTTAAAATCTGAATCATAGCTTTATTCACTGCAATCACATCTTCATTCCGGTTTTTCTGTGCCAGATATGTAATCATATTCATGGTATTATAAATAAAATGCGGATCCACCTGCGAAATCATCAAACCATACTTCAGTTGCTGCTCTCTCTTTTCCTGTTCGACCATTTCAACAATATTTTCCTGCAAACGTTTTGCCATAACATTAAACGAAGCGCCTACTTCTCCTATTTCATCTGTTGAATTCACCTCGATTCGTGCATCCAGATTTCCTTCTGCTATTTCATTCATTTGTTTTGATACATCCGTAAGCGGACCGGTAAAATGATTTACAATCGGAATCATAACTAACACAATTCCAAGCCCAAAACATAAAATCAGTATTTCTACCAGAAAAATCAGCGAACGGTTATTGTCCAGAATATCTTTTCTGCTCTGCCTGCAAATAATCTTCCACCCATCTTCTTCTGAAAAACGTACTGTAGTAATCCCATCTTCCTGCTGCCAATAACCTTCCTTATAGCTTTTTCCATACTTCATGTTTTTCAGAGTTGCGTTTACATCTATTTGTGTTTCCTTAACACTTGGCTGTAAAATCTGATTATTTTTATCAAGAAACAGATAATCGTTACTGTAATCTTTCATCTGGTTTGCAATATAGTACAACTGGTCAAAAGATGCTATAACAGTAAGATTGCCTTTCTGCCCATGATATATATATTCCATCGTATATCCATAAACCATGTTAAATATATTTCCAAATGCTGTATCTGATTCCCCGTCATAAGCAAAAGGATTCAAAAAACTTGTCTTTTTCCCTTTTAAATCTAATTCTTTTATTTCACTACAAATATGTTCTTTTACTTTATTCGAAAATCCTACTGTTGAAAAATCATATATTTCATCCGCCTTTTGGACATCCAGATAAATCCCGATGATTCCATATGACTGAATTTTATTTTTTACACCAAGCTGGGATAAAAAAAGACTTATTTTCGCATTATTTGCTTCATTCGGCTCCGACATATATTGATCTATTTTCTGAATAAGTTCTGGTTCTTCTGCCACAATCTTTGTAAATCTTACCAGTTCTTCAAAATTCTGATCTAACTGAGACATGATCTGCTCATTCAGAATCATAGTATCCTCTCTGTCTTTCACACTGATATTTCTATATACCAGTTCCGGTAATGCCGTGAGCAATATTCCCATAATTACTAAAAACACACATAATTGTGCTATAACCAATTTATTTCTTAATTTCATGACCTCTTCTACTCTCCGGCTAATAATTTCCTGCGATATTGGTTCGGTGTCAGTCCTGTATATTCTTTGAAAATTTTACTGAAATACTGACTGGAAGTAAAACCTGTCTTTTCTGATACTTCATAAACCATATATTCTTTATCCTGGAACATTTTCTTTGCATTTTCTATTCTGACATTATTGATAAAATCATTTACCCGTATTCCAGTTTCTGTTTTAAATTTCGTTGATAACCAGGAAGATGTCACACCAACATGCTCCGCAACTTCCGCTGCTGTAATACTTGCATCACCATAATTCTGATTGATATAAGCCATTGCATTGATTGTCACATCGGAATAAATCATTTTTTCTTTCTCATTTTTCATTCGACAAATTTCTTCTATCTTGTATTCAATATATGCCTGAAGATCTGTTACTTTTCTAAAATCATAAGAACTGCATCCCTCGGTCATCAAAAATCTCTGACCGCTTGTTTCTCCAATCAGTTTTCCATCAAACAAACTAAGAGCCTCCAAAATATGTTCTATATATTCCAAGTATTCTGTAACATTCTGTTTTTTTTCTGTTTCATGCAATCGGTTTTCTATTTTTTCAATTTCTTCTGTTTTTCCCTGTTGTAAAGACTGATAAATTTCTTCTGATGAAATTCCTGACAGTTTCTTCTCATTTTCCTCTTTTCCGTCATAACGCAGCTCCTGTAACTCTACTTCATTTTTTAAAATATTATTTTCCAGTTGTCTTTGATAATTTGTAAAATTAGACCGGAACTGCCTTACCATACTTCCATGCAAACAATAATATACATGATACAGTTTTTCTTCTCTGTTAATATATTCATACAGCTTTCTTGCAAAATCATAAATTCTGTCATTTATTTCTTTTTGTGAAACAATTCCTTTTCCGAATTCAAGCAAAATCAGATATTCATCTTCGTTTACCGGAAACCTGGCCCCTACATGAATCCCAGTATTTTCAGATACATTTTCGCACGCTCTTTTTATGAGCCGATTATCCAATGTCATCTGATTGTTATCAAGTGGAATATATTTCTTTAAAATCTTCGGAACCTTTCTTTGAGAAACGATAATATAATAATATTTCTTATGCAAACCTATATAA
>ERZ894209.646-NODE-646-length-16825-cov-32.432379_pt1 | contig 16825 bp, 15 predicted proteins | sample MGYA00380288_ERZ894209 | MGnify/ENA primary metagenome ERZ894209 (study PRJEB32331, sample SAMN06328482) | human gut metagenome | biome: human gut microbiome; feature: stool | host: Homo sapiens | collected 2013-12-13 ... | reverse complement strand
AGTGAGTGATACCCATGAAATACAAAATCGAGAAAAACACCGTACAGGAGACGCTAATCATTCCGCTGTATGCCAGGAAGGTATGTTCAGAGTTGTATCCAAATCTCTATCGGGATGAAACGGCTGTCAGTTTAATCAATGAAATTGATTACGACTTTTCCGAGGCGGAGAAAAATTCCCGCGGCCTGATGCAGCGCTTCGGCTCGCTGGAGGTTGCCGTGCGGCAGAATGACCTTGCTTTTGAGGTGCGGGCATACCTGAAAAAACATCCAAGCGCAGCAGTGGTCAATCTGGGTTGCGGGCTGGACAACACCGGCAGAAGTTGCGACAACGGCAGCTGCAAGATCTACAATCTGGATTTTCCGGATGTGATCGCCGTGCGCAATGAGCTCCTGCCCGCCGGTGATCGTGAGGAAAATATCCCATGCGATTTGAATAATACCGAATGGTTTGCAAAAATCGATGCATCGGGCGGTGCGGTGTTCTTTGCTTCCGGCGTGTTTTACTACTTTTTAACCGAGCAGGTCAAAGCTCTTGTGCAGGGTATGGCAGACGCTTTCTCCGGCGGTGTGCTGGTCTTTGACGCGGCAAACCGGACGGCGGTGAAAATGATTGCCAAAACCTGGCTCAAAAGCGCAAAAATCAAGGACGTGGGCGCATATTTTGCTGTTTCTGACGCGAAAAGCGAGCTTTCTCCGTGGGACAGCCGCTTGCAGGTCACAAGCCGCGGCTATATGTTGGGCTACAACGATTTGCGTGACCCATCCGTCAGCGGCTTTTTCCGTTTCCTCGCAAAGGTCGGCGACGGCATGATGAAAATGCAGATTGTAAAAATCAACTTTTGAAAGAGGCGTTTTGAATGAAACACATCCACTTTGATGTTGAAAGCGATGGCTTTTATGGCGCGTATTGGGCATGCAAGGACGGCTCGGACTGCGCCGTCATCGCCATGATCGGCGACGACCCAGAGGATTATATGGCGCGCTCTGCGGTGAAGTGGCTACTTCGCCTCGGCGTGAACGTATTGACCATGTCGCCCGGAAAAAAGGACTACGGTCATCACAACTATCCGCTTGAATGCATTGAAAAAGCGATTGCATGGCTCAAATTACACGGCAACGAAAAAATAGGTATTGCAGGAGCCTCAACGACCGGCACGCTCGCCCTGACAGCGGCTTCGCTATTTGATAATATCTCTCTGACCATCGCAATGACCCCCAGCGACTTTGTGTGGCAGGGGTTCATGCAGGGCAAAAAGGATGGCTGCAAGGAATGGCCAATCGAGGGAGAATCACTCTTTTCTTACAAGGGAAAGCCCTTGCCATACATGCCGTTTCGCTATCAGCACCCTGACTATTGGCGCATAATCTCGGAGGAGTCCAAACGCACCGGCAATATGGTTGCCTCCCGCAAGCTGTTTGACGACTCTGAAGCGGCGTACCCGATTACCGAGGAGAAATTCATAAAGGTCGAGAATATCCGCGGCGAGCTGTTTCTTGTAGGCGCAGAGGACGACGCACTTTGGGACACCGCAAAATATATCCGCCGTATGGAAAAACGCCTTGTGGAGGAACCGCACTCCTGCGAAGTCGAGGCGGTCGTATATGAGCACGGCACGCATTTTGTTTTCCCCGACGGTATGCTCAAGACCATGCTTCCCGTCGGCTCGGCACTGTTTGTCAAGTTGGCGTTCAGCGCTGCGAAGAAATATCCCAGGGAGTGTAAAACGGCTCGCATTGACATTGACCGCCGCATGACCCGCGTGATATGCGATTGGAGGGACAAAAAGTGACTTATTTTGGAATGCCATTCAGCATGTGGTTATTGTTTGCAGGCTCATTCCAAAAGCAGCTGACGGCTGTGTTTGGTTATGATTCCGATACAGCAAAAGGTATCGCAAAAAATGCAAAACCAAAATACAAAGCAATTATCTCAGACCTGCCGGAATTTGAAAAAGCGGATCGCTTCAAGATGAACATCGTCAACTGTGCGATGCTCGGGGCGTTCATTCTTTCCATGCCTGAGCGCCCGGACGTGGAACGACTGGCGGAGTATTATGCGAATGCCATGATGACAAAGCCGATGAAGTGGTTCTGTCACAAGAGCGGAAAGAGTAAATTTACCGAAAAGGACATTGCCGGCATGAAGGCCACCTCCGCGCTGAAGGCTGCCGACCGCAACCCATATTCGTGGAACATGGAGTTTTACGAATACCCGGACGGCAGCGGCTACGAGGGTCGATTCACCAAATGCGGCATCTGCGTGCTGATGAAAGAACTGGGGCTATACGACCTGACTCCCTCCCTGTGCCATCTGGACTACACCATGAGCGAAGCAGGCGGCACCACCAATTTTGTGCGTGAATACACCCTTGCTTCCGGCGGGCCGTATTGCGATTGCGGCTATAAGAAAAAGCAGTTATAACACATTTTACACGCTGAAATATCCACCCGCTATGCGGGTGGATATTTATTCTATGCATATAAGTTTATATAGTCCAATTTTGTGAGGCGGTTTGAAGTTCAACCATATGCCTAAACAATCCGTTTTTATTCACAAGTTCATTCGGAGTGCCGGATTCTGCAACAGTACCGTTTGCAAGCACGATAACTTTATCGGCATTTTCAACCGTTCTCATTCGGTGCGCTATGACAAGAACGGTTTTGTTTTTGATAAGCCGTGACAATGCCGTTTGAATAAGCGTTTCGTTTTCAACATCAAGAGAAGCTGTTGCTTCATCAAGGAGAACGATAGGCGCATTTTTCAAAAATGCACGGGCAATAGATATCCTTTGGCGTTCTCCTCCCGAAAGATTGCAGCCGTTTTCACCGATTTCCGTATGGTAACCGTTGGGCATCTTATTTGCAAATTCATCGCAGTTTGCAAGTTTTGCAGCAAAAAGCACTTCTTCATCGGTTGCGCCCTTTTTTCCAAGGCGGATATTTTCCATAATCGAAGTGTTAAAAAGTGTAACATCCTGAAAAACAATTGAATAAAGGCTCAACAGGGTTTCGGGTTCAATTTGTGAAATATCCATACCGCCAACTGTAATTGTTCCGCTTGAAGCGTCCCAAAATCTTGCGGCAAGCCTTGAAACCGTGGTTTTGCCGCCGCCTGACGGACCAACCAAAGCGGTGATTTCTCCCTGCCTTGCGGCAAAACTTACATTATTGAGCACCTTGTTATCGTCATTGTACGCAAAACTTACATTGTTGAATACAACATCGTATCCGTTGTTGTTGATTTTTGTATCGCCCGATTGAACCTCATGGTCCAAAATTTCATTCATTCTGGCAACATTTGTCTTTGTGCTGATGATTGCGGCAAGATTTATTAGTGCGGCTTGCATAGGGTCATAAAGACGGGAAACAAGAAGCAAAAATACAAAGAATGTAAGTACATCAAGCTCACCTTTTACTAGTAACAACGAGCCGACGAGTGCGGTTGTTGCAATACCGAGTTTGAGCACCATCTGAGCACTTGACACAAAAATCGCTGTACCGAATTCGCTTTTAAGTGCTCTGCTTTCTACCTTTTCAATCTTTTTGTCAAGTGTTGCAAGGTATCTATCCTCGGCGTTGTTTGATTTTAAATCTGCAACGGTGTCTATGCATTCTTGAATACCGTTTGCACAGTCTATTTTTGCCTTCATTGATTTTTGACCGAGCTTTTCCTGAACCTTAGCCGATGAACCGACTATGATAAACGCAACCGGAAGCACCCAAAGAGAAGCAAGTGCCATTTTAAAATTGAAAAAGAAAAGGCTGATTGCGATGATAACCGTTGAAATAAGCGAACCTGCAAACGGTGGAATGAAGTGCGAAAACGCTGTTTCAAGATAAGTACAGTCCGCCATAATCGTACTTGTCAAATCCGCCAAATCCTTTTTTGCAAAAAAAGAAAGCGGAATTTTACGCAACTTTTCGGCAAGAGCAAGTCTTCTTGTTCCTGTTTCAACATAAGTCGCAAGGAATGTTGAATTATATTGCCAAAGCGTTATACAAAAAATGACAAACAAACATATAATCGCTCCGCCGACAAAGAAAGTCGTATTGTTTCTTACATTTCCGTTCAATAATGCCTTAACAAATAAATATAACAAGGTTACAGGAAACATAAATGAAATGTTTTGTAAGGTGCAAGCAACAACACCCTTTATTAAATCTTTTGCACCCTGTCTTGAAAGTGCGTATTTGTGCATAAGTTTTTCAATCATTTCAGTTCCTCCTTTGCCACCTTCCATTTAACCGATGTGAGATAATTTTCAAGCATTGTTGCAAACACACCGTTTTGCTTGCAGAGTTCTCCCGATTCACCTTGTTCAATCAACCTACCGTCCTTAAAAACATATATGCAATTCGCATTTTGAACGGTTGAAAGTCGGTGAGCAATCATAATAACGGTTTTGCTTTTTGAAAGCTCATTGAGCGCCTTTTGAATTTTAACCTCGTTGTCAGGATCCGCAAAAGCGGTTGCTTCGTCAAGAATAACAATCGGTGCATTTTTAAGAATTGCCCTCGCAATGGCTATTCTCTGTGCCTCGCCGCCTGAAAGGTAAACACCGTTTGAACCGATAACGGTATCAACTCCGCTGTCAAACTTCTCGATAATATCCATACATTGAGCTTTTTCGAGTGCCGACATAACCTCATCCAAATCCGCATCCGGCTTTGCAAGGCGAATATTGTCAAATATACTGCCTGTGATTAGCTTGCTGTCCTGGAACACATACGATACGGCGTTTGTCAGATCCTCTTTCGCGATATTTTTAACATTAACTCCGCCTACAAGCACTTCACCGCTGTCTGCGTCAAAAAATCTTGTAATAAGGTTTGCGAGCGTTGTTTTGCCGCTGCCTGACGGACCGACAAATGCAACTGTCTGAACTGATTTAATATCAAGCGAAACATTGTTAATTGCCTTAATTTCTCCGTCATAGCTGTAGCTTACATTTTTAAGTTTAACAGATGCATCTGTCGGTTTTTGACATTTTGTTGCTTCCAAAGGTGAAATGTTCATAACGCTATCAATTCTCTTAAATGCATCGGCAACAATCATTTTGTTTTCGCTTTGAAACATTATTTTTGTCATTGTTACTGTTAAAATCGGAGTGATAATTACATAGAACAAAATATTAAGTATCAACTCATTTGTTATTTCGCCTTTTGCAAAAATCAATCCGCCAAAAATAATGAACGCAAAAATGCCGTTAATCAGCATAGTGAACATTGCCATTGGCAAGCGTAGATTTTTTGTATAGGCGATTGCCCATTCGCTGTAAGAATCAATAGATTTTTTAAATTTTCTGAAACTGAATACGCTTTGACCGAATGCCTTTACCACGGGAATACCTCTGACATATTCAACTGCTTCGTTTGACATATCATCAAGCGCATTTTGATATTCTGCCATTTTCTGCTGAAGCGTTTTGCCTGTCATAAATGTCATCATAACGACAAATGACAAGACAATCGGAATAAGTGAAATTAAACCAAATCGCCAATCAAACGCAATCAGGAATATAAGCAAGCCGATAGGCGTTACAACCGAACCAACCATATCCGGAAGCTGATGGGCAAGATAGGTTTCAGTTGCTCCGGAGCAATCGTTTACAATTTTGCGTAGTTTTCCGCTTCCGAATTTTTCAATTTCCCCAAGAGGTAATTGTACAATTTTGTGCATCATCTGTTTTCGCATATTTGCCTGAACTCTAAATGCACTTGTGTGTGAACACATCAATGACGCAATGTAAATTATCATAGACAACACAGCAAAAACAACCGCAATCACACCGTTTTTTACAATACCTGTAGCGTTTTCAAAATTCGGCATAACCTCAAGCACTTCTTTGATTATCTTCCATATATAATAAAACGGAAGAAGAGCAAGCGCACTGCTGACTGCACTGAGCACCAAAGATATATAAGTGAAATACTTATAATTTTCGGCATAGTCCATCAGTCTTGAAAAGTTTGACTCCTTTTTTTCTTTCAATTTAATTCCTCCTATATAAGTATTCAGTTAGTCGTTGCTAACTCATATCTAAAAATTAAAGGACTTAAAGCCCTAAAATTTTTGACCAACCTGCGATATAAAAGTCCTGGAATTCGCTTACATATTTTTTAGCGTTTTCTTTTTTCATATCGTGTTCAATAAGTTCAAATATGCCCGAAAACATACCGCTGACAATCATATGGCAAACCGCTTTTTCTATGTTTGGAACATCCTTGCCCTGCGAGCGCAAAGCATCAATGAATTGATAGGTTTCTTCAACTTCAATTTCCACCATATTATGAATAAAGTTCTCGTATGATGTGCCTTCGCTTTTACAAATGATTAGCTTAAATTCGTCAAAATGTTCGTAAATGTAATCAACAATTTCGTTAAGGCTTGTTCGGCTTTCAACTCCCATATGATTTGCTTTTTCTTCGTCAGGCAGTTTTTCAAAATCCTCCTGTGCAGACATAAATATGTTCATTATAGCTTTTGCGTGCTCTTCAACAAGAGCGGCAAAAAGCGCTTCCTTGCCAGAAAAATAACCATAAAATGCTCCTGTTGTTACACCTGCGGTTTTTACAATATTACGAAGCGAAGCCGAGTTAAAGTCTTTTTCCAAAAATTCTGCTTTGCCTGCCGACAATATATTTTTTAAGGTTGTTGATTCTTCGTTTGACATTTTTACGCCTCATATAACACTGTTACATCGTGTTAAGTATAACACTGTTATATTACTCTGTCAAGCGTTATGGTTCGATTTTTCAAGCAATATAATATATTTTGTGAATTTTTGCCAAAAAGTATCAAAAATTGTTGACATCAATAATTTTTTGAATATAATAAAAGTTAAGAATTAGGTTAGGCAATGCTAACCTGATAAATATAACAAATTAAAGACGAATTTGAAAGGAGATTTTATTATGATTAGTGAACTTGCGGCATTTGCAGGCGGTGTGCTGTTTGGTACGGCAGGAGTTAAGGCTTTGGGAAGCAAGGATGCAAAAAAAGCATATGCTCACACTGCGGCTTTTGGTTTGAGAGTTAAAGATTCTGTGATGAAAACAGTAACAGAGATTAAAGAAAACGCAAACGATATTTTGGCAGAGGCTAAAGAAATTAACGAGAAAAAAGCAGCCGAAGCACAGGAAAAAGCAGAACAGAGCGTTATTGAAAACGCAGCTGTTGCAAACGCATAAATTATCAAAAGGCTGTCAAATTGGCAGCCTTTTAGCAATTTGAGGTAAATGTTATGAAATGTCAAATCTTGCACGAAACAAAAAACAGAATGAGAGTGCATTTTTGCAAAGAAAATATGACAATTGAAGAAGCGGATAAGGCAGATGCTTACTTGAAATCAATCAGCGGAATTGATGATGTTACGGTTTATGAAAGAACTTGTGACTTGATTATTTATTATTCTTTTGACAGGAGCGAACTGATTGAAATTCTTGCTCACTTCAGCTTTGAAAATGATGAAGTGAAAAACATTGAGATTGTCGGCACAGCAAGGCTTGTTCAGCGTGAATATGAAGAAAAGCTTATTATGACAATCGCTTTGCGCTATTTCAGAAAAATATTTTATCCTTTACCTTTAAGAATTGCACTTGCTTATATTAAATCTATAAAATATATATTAAAGGCATTGAAGTCGCTTGCCAAAGGACAGCTGAGCGTTTCGGTTCTTGATGCTGTGGCAATTACGGTTTCGCTTATAAGAGGTGATTTCGAAACGGCTTCAAGCGTTATGTTTTTACTCAAAATTGGTGAAATTCTTGAAGAATGGACCCACAAAAAATCTGTCAATGACCTTGCAAACACAATGTCGCTCGGAATTGAAAAAGTGTGGTTAAAGAATAAAAATGACGAAGAGGTTTTAGTTTCTACAAACAAGGTTAATGTAGGCGACAAAATTGTTCTGCGCACAAGCAATATGATACCGCTTGACGGTGAGGTTATCGATGGCGGTGCAACGGTTAACCAATCAGCTATTACGGGCGAAAGTGTTGCCGTGAACAAAACGGTGGGTTCTCATGTGTATGCCGGCACGGTTGTTGAAAGTGGCGAGTGTATTATAAAAGTTACGCAGATTAACGGCCAAGGCAAATACGACAGAATTGTAAAAATGATTGAAGATTCGGAAAAGCTAAAATCATCACTTGAAAGCAAAGCATCAAACCTTGCGGACAAGCTTGTTCCGTTTAGTTTGTTCGGCACGATATTTACATATGCAATTACACGAAATGTAACAAAGGCGTTGTCTATTCTTATGGTGGATTATTCCTGTGCATTAAAGCTTACAATGCCCGTTGCAGTTTTGTCTGCTATCAACGAATGCAGTAATTATAACGCAACCGTTAAAGGCGGAAAATACCTTGAAGCGCTCTCAAAGGCAAATGTTATTGTCTTTGACAAAACCGGAACGCTGACAAACGCACATCCGAAAGTTGCAGACATCATCACATTCGGCAACAACGACAAGGCTGAAATGCTCAGACTTGCCGCTTGCCTTGAGGAACACTTCCCACACTCGGTTGCAAATGCCGTTGTTAACGAAGCTAAGGCGAGAGGTCTTGACCACGACGAACAACATTCAAAGGTTGAATATATTGTAGCTCATGGAATTTCGAGCCTTGTCGGCGACGAAAAGGTTGTTGTAGGCAGTTATCATTTTGTTTTTGAGGACGAAAACTGCACCGTGCCGCAAGATGAACAAGACAAATTCAATACAATACCAAACGAATATTCACACCTTTATATGGCAATCAACCGCAAACTTGTTGCCGTAATTTGCATTGAGGACCCTATAAAAGACAATGTTAAGCAAACGCTTGACGATTTGAGGGCAAACGGCATAGGCAAAATTGTTATGATGACCGGTGACAGTGAACGCACAGCAAAGGCTGTTGCAGAAAAATTGGGAATTGATGAATACCATGCGGAAGTTATGCCCGAGGACAAAGCTATGTTTATTGAAAAAATGCAAACTGACGGCAATTCTGTTATTATGGTGGGCGACGGCATAAATGATTCACCGGCATTGAGTAAAGCAGATGTGGGAATAGCAATAAGTTCAGGTGCTGCAATAGCAAGGGAAATTGCGGATATAACCGTTTCAAGTGATGATTTGAATTCTCTTGTAACACTTAAAGAAATAAGCAATCTTTTGATGGCAAGAATCAGGTCGAATTACCGTTCTATTATGTCGTTTAACACTGCATTAATTGTGCTTGGTGTTGTCGGAATAATCCCTCCGACAACCTCGGCTTTTTTGCACAATGCTTCTACTCTTGCTTTTACATTAAAGAGTATGACAAAACTGATGTAAATCCTGTTCCATTCGGAGATAAATTATTATTTAATGGTAATTTAAATAATAATGCGGATTTAGAGTTTCTTTATACACCTCGTGTAAGGTTCGCAATTCCTCATACGAATTTGCCGTGCTGAGCAAAAATAAAAATCTGAGAGATTTTTGAGAGACGCAGAGTTTGAAAAATGGCTTAAATAGGCGGTTTTGAAAAAAGATTGCAAGGCTCTTACTCCGTCATTTAAGGTTCGAATCCTTATACCTCTGCCATAAAAAAGAGCTGAAAAATCAGCTCTTTTTTCTTTTACTCTGCCCTGATTTTTCAGGGCATTTTTTATTTTAGCCTTTTATATTGTTTATCCATCAAAAATGCAAAGGTAGTCGTCAAAAAAAATAAAGCGATCTGTTTTAGTGCAGATCGCTTTATTAACATATAAAATTATTTACGAGAGTTTTCAATAAAAATTTTCTTTAATTCTTTATGCTCTCTATATAGGTTGGGGAATATTTCTTTAGTCAAACTATTCGTTAAGAGAGTATTGTATATATTTTTAAAACAGCTATCACAAATAGTTATACTTTCATCGCTTTTTATTGTAATCGTATAATTTGATTTCGTCCATCTTCCACACATAAAGCACCTATGTTTGCCCTCGTTTCGAGTTATTTTTATTAACCCAACCTCGGCTTTTTCTAATTTCGTATCTATCACTAATTTCAACATTACTTTACATAATGCGGAATAGCAATCAAAGCAAAGTGCATAACTGAATCCGTCTACTCTGCCGGTACAGAAAAATGCCTGTGCTTGTTTGTTTCCGTGTAAAGAACATTTCAAATCATATAATGAGCAGTGCTGATTTACTTTCAGCCTATTTACCGGAGCAGCATTCAATAAATCAGGCATAACAACAAGGTTGTTTTTGTCTTTGATTCTGTTCCTTTTTGATAAATATTTGTTCATTCGGATAAGATTTATTTCAAGAGCTTTTTCGTGCGGAATTACAGAATCTCTGGAATAGTTTTTATTTTGGTATTTTTTATTGAGCCAATAATGAGTTATGTTTTTCCATAAATGTGAACACTTTTTAAAACTTGTTTTGTATGTTTCATAATAAAAATAATTTACAGCATTAACTTTACGATAGAAACTCAAAAAATCTTCATCACTCATGACTATTTTGTAATCTAAAATCTTTAATTCATTTTGATCGTTATTGATTTTATTTACAGATACATCTATTTTGCTTTTGGTGATTGTCGAGATATGTTCTATTCCTTTGAGATAGCAATATAAAATTTCTTGCAAATTTGCACTGCAATATTTGCACAAAGATATAACCTTTTCTCCCTGATTAAATATGATAACCATTCCATCTGTTGTAGTATTACAGTTATTACACTTAACTGTTTCCTCAACTATATAGATAAAATAACTATGGTTTGTAAACTTAGAACTTCTCATATTTTCTCATCCTTTCATCGCAGTTAATTAAGACTTGCGTAACAAATTTTTATAGAGAAAATGCATTAAATCTATAGAAGCGTAAAAAAGCGTTTCACTTTTAAAACTAACATTTATATCAAATTAAATAAATAAAAAGTGCAAAATTATCGAAAAAATCGACAAAATTATAGTAAAACAAAAAGAATGAAGCTATAAATTGTATAGCTTCAGCGTGATAAACTTAAATATCAATAAAATAGAATATGAATATAACTGCGTGTTTTTATGAACAATAAAGACACACGCTGGATTTAAATATTAACACTCGTTAGATTGAACTTATTTGACACAATATTTACAAGATAGATTTTTGTTATCTATCTTTTTAATATTATATAGTATTAAAAAGAAAAAATCAATACTATTAGTTGGTATGACTTCCTTATAGTGCGTGTAAGTAAAAACAAACACAATCTATACTATTAGTTGTTGAAACACACTTAAGGAGGTATTGAGATGAAACTTGATACAATTGGTAAGAATATAAGAAAATTTCGTGAAATAAAGAAATTGCGTCAAGAAGATTTGGCGGAAAAAACGGATTTGACAACTAATTATATAGGTATGATTGAGCGAGGAGAAAAAATTCCCTCACTTGAAACTTTCATAAATATATTAAATTCTTTAGGTGTTTCAGCTGATATGGTTCTTTCAGATGTACTTGATAATGGATATAAAGTTAAGGATTCGTTGCTTAATGAGAAACTTGAAAAACTTGTACCGGAGGACAGGAACAGAATTTATGAAGTAATTGATACGATGATGAAACATTCAAAGCAAATTCTTCCATAAATATTATTTTTCTCTTGTCGACAAATTTTTTGGGACTTCGACATAAATATTATGCTATAACTATAACTGTCAGTGATGATAATACACAATCAGTGATAGAGAGGAATTATAATATGGAAGAAATCTTAAAACAAATAGCATTAGAAAACCGAACAACAGTTGGTTCGGTAAAAAAAGAAATCGAGTTTGCAATTCATGAAGCGATGAATAATTCACAAACAGATTCAAAAAATTTTTGGAATGAACTTTCCTATGACGGCAAAGAACCGTCTGTTGAAACAGTAATTGCCGCGCTCGTATCACAAGTTATTAGCAAAATTAATTCATAAATAGCATACAACTTTTAATGCTCTTACTAAGTATTTAGTGAGAGTATTTTTATTTAATTTACAATCCATTTGACTTGTCTGTGCAATTAATGATATAATCTTGTTGCCAGGAAAATTTCATATCCATAGTTTTGTTTTAAGAACCAAGCGTGGCTTTTTATCTTTTGATAAAAACACACGCTTCTTTGTCATACGCTTGGTTCTTCCAAACTATGAAATTTTCCTGGCAGAAAGTTTGAAGCAAGTGTTTTTTGGGCGTAGCTTCGGCTACGCTCTTTTTGCTTTTCTGCGGTGATTTCAATGGATTATAAAAGCCAAACATGTTGTTTTACAGGGCATCGTGACATTGCCCCATATACGCCCGACACGGTCTTTGAACAGACGAAGGCTGTCGTTACCCTGCTTGTTTCTAAAGGTTTCAAATACTTCGGCACAGGCGGTGCTTTGGGGTTTGATACCCTTGCTGCACAGGCTGTTTTGTCGGTAAAAGAAACTCATCCCGAAGTTAAACTCATCTTAGTGTTGCCATGTGAAAATCAAACGAAATTTTGGAAGCAACAAGATATTGATGTGTATAATGATATTAAATTGAGAGCCGACAAGGTGAAGGTCCTTGCTCCGCATTACTATAACGGTTGCATGCAAAAAAGGAACAGACACCTTGTTGATTGCAGTTCTGCTTGCTTAAGTCTTTTTTATCAACTTGGTAGGTTATTCAAAAACAATGTAGATAATCGCCGTAAGGCAGACAGTATTAAAAATGACAAGAAGTTAATGAGTAAAATTCAAGAAAAGAAAATTGCTCACGGCTTGAAAATGTAGAAAAGTACATTTAATTGGACTGTAATCGGCATGATTATTGCAGAGATTTTTTGTTTGTGCTATTATTCAATCGTAGGGAGCTTCCGCCCTACATAAATGCTTAAATCCCTTATTTAAGCATAACAATAAGAAGTCATCATTCAATTGGTGACTTCTTTCTTTTTTTAAGGAGGTAAAATGAACGATATAAATATAATGCCACTTATCATGGCATTCGTTATTATGGCAGTTATTCTTGGCGGTATTACTATAGTCAGTCACATATACTCTCTTAACAGAATTAAAAGTAAGACAGTTGGAGATGGTCAACACGGAACGGCACGGTGGGCCACAAAGGCTGAAATTAGGCGTGCTTATGAGCACATCGTTTATACACCTGAGAAATGGAGGAAAGAGGCACAAAGGGGCGTACAACCGTCAACAAGCGATGGAAAGCCTCTGCCACAAGGATTACTTGTAGGGAGAGATAAAACAGGAGCTTTAATTGATACAGGAGATGTTCATGCACTTATGATTGGTGCTGCCGGTGTAGGTAAAACGGCGTTTTGGTTATATCCCGAAATTGAATATTGTTGTGCTTGCGGAATGTCATTTCTTTCTACTGATACAAAAGGTGATGTTATGCGTAACTATGCAACAATAGCAGAGAAGTATTATGGATATAAAATAAGTGTAATAGACTTGCGTAACCCTACAAGGAGTAACGGCAATAATCTATTACACTTGGTTAATAAGTACTATGACCTTTATCGAGAGAATCCAGACTCGTTGATGTATAAAGCCAAAGCTGAAAAGTACGCAAAGATTATCGCTAAGACAATCATAATGTCCGGTATGGATGGGGCCTCATTCGGACAAAACGCATATTTCTATGATGCTGCAGAAGGATTGCTTACAGCGACAATTCTTTTAGTTGCTGAATTCTGCCAAGCCGATGAGCGTCATATTGTATCTGTATTTAAGATTATACAGGAACTGCTTGCCCCTTCTAATATGAAAGGTAAAAATAAGTTTCAAGCGCTCGTTGAGCTTTTACCGGATGAGCATAAAGCGAAATGGTTTGCAGGAGCAGCGCTTAATACTTCGGAGCAAAGCATGTCATCGGTAATGTCTACTGCTCTTTCTCGTCTTAATTCATTTCTTGACTCGGAACTCGAACAGATTCTTTGTTTTGACACCGAAATTGATGCAGAGGAATTTTGCAATCAAAAAAGTGCAATATTTCTTATTATGCCAGAGGAAGATCCAAACAAATTCTTTATGATATCACTTATCATTCAGCAACTATACAGAGAAATCCTTTCGGTTGCTGATGAGCAAGGTGGCAAATTAAAGAATCGCTGTGTATTCTTGTGCGATGAGTACGGAACATTACCTAAGATTGAATCAGCTGAGATGATGTTCTCCGCATCTCGTTCTCGAAGACTTCAAATCGTTGCGATTATTCAATCATTGCAACAGCTCGAAAAGAACTACGGCAAGGAAGGTGCCGCAATCATTGTTGATAATACTCAGCTCACTATATTTGGTGGCTTTGCTCCAAACTCTGTTACTGCCGAGTCAATGTCAAAGGCTCTTGGCAGCAGGACCGTTATGAGCGGTTCAGTCAGTCGCAGTGTTAATGATCCTTCACAGTCACTTCAAATGATTGAACGACCTTTAATGACTGCCGATGAGCTTAAATCAATGCCCAAAGGACAATTTATTGTTATGAAAACAGGCGTTTATCCTATGAAAGTAAAATTACAATTATTCTTCAAGTGGGGTATTAGATTTGAAGAAGCATATGCTGTTAATGAACGAGGCAATCGTATGGTTAAGTATGCATCGTCAAAAAAACTAATAAGCAGTATACTCGAAAAATATCCACATTCTTCAAACAAAGAAAATCGACCATATGCACCTCCCGGTGAATACAGTGAAAGTTCTGCACCGCCTGTTAGCGTTGCTATTTTGAATGCCGTTAAGCAAGAACTTGATAAACATGATACTGAATTAAGAACACAGAGTACATTTGAACAAATTAGAAATTCAATAAAAGCTAACTAATATTTGCTTTAATGTCCTCATTTTTGTACCACTAAATCGAATAGATTGAAATCACTATTTTACTGTGCTATAACAGAATTGTAAAAGCTATTCTGTTAAGGAGGAATTTATATGGCTAAAACTAAAATTAAAGCAGATTCGATTCAAGAGTTATGCAGTATTGCAAAAGCGAAATTACTCTTAAAATCAGAAGAAGATGTTGAGGTGAGTTGGACATCTGAATCTAAACGAATGAATGTAATTATTGAGGTCAAGTCATAAAAACGGAGTCTTTGCCGAAAGGTAAAGACTCTTTTTTCTTTTGCCATGGAACAGCAAGTAATTTTTGTTTACATATTTCTGCATAAATGGTAATATATAAGCACATAAATTAAGGAGGTAAAATTATGTCGAAACCAATGCGCTTGGAAGACTTAAAAGACATGGATTTAGACGATGAAATAATAGAAGACTACTCGGATAAATCCTCATTTAGTAATTACTCAAAATCTATTGCAATTAAAATAGCATATTTGCTCGGTGTCCGGCAGGATTTTATATTTACGATTGATGAATCTGCCGAAGACATATTTAATGAGCTTACAGGCAACATGGATGCCACAATTATACGAGCTTTAAATAACTTGCGAAGCAATATTATTTTAAATTTCAAGCGAATCAGCCGTACAATTAGAATTTCTGCCAATGACTATCAGCCCATATATAAAATAGATATTTTAGAGAATGATTTTAAAACTTTAAAAAAATATAATATAGAAATTACTACAGGGCGACAGGATTTAAATGAATACTTAGAGAGAATTAATACTGAAATTCAAAGGCATATAGATTTTGTATCAACACTCTTTCCCGATTGGATTGAATTCAAACATATAAAATTCATGTTTAATATGCCAACTAATAAAATTAAGGAGGAGTCCGAAAAGTATCAAAGCAATCAAAATTATTATCCTTATAAAAGATATTTTTATTGGCGCAAGCCTATTGAAAGCGGAAACATTTTGATTTCCGATGTAAAATTACTTTATTTAATATATCAAAATGACAAAGCCTATTTTCAAGATGCGGATCGTGTAGTTGATGCAAGTGATAATGTAAAAAACAATATTAATCATTTTATAAATAACGGTAACAAAATCCAAATTTTTGTTGACGGTGAAAACTGCGATCCTTATCGCTTGGCTGCTATGTTTGATAGCCTTAAGGGTTATGAAATACAAAAGATTGATAAAGTCATTGTTTATTATGATGAACTCAACTCATCAAAGGCTTGGCTGCAACTGAAATTCTTTACATATAATGTGGAAGTCGAAACCATTGCTGTCGAGCGTATTAAAGAGGACAAGTCACTTGTAGATCACAAACTCGTTGCCGGTGTTTCAAAAGCAGTATATAAGGATGATGTGGATTCTATAATTCTTGCTTCAAGTGATTCTGACTTTTGGTCTGTTATCGAGGATGTTGATGCAAATTATCTTGTTCTTCTTGAAAAGACAAAATGTGGTTCTGACTTCAAATCACTTCTTTGGAATAACAATATTTTCTATTGCTATCTTGATAAGTTTATGACACCCGAAAAGGACAAGTTCTTTGATATAGTGTTCAAGAAAGAACTTGAAAAAGTAATTGCAAACTCATTTGTTTTGCCAAATGCAGAGCAAATCTTTAGAGAAGCACTTACGCAAACTCGTGCCTCATTATCGTCTACGGCGAGAGACCACCTTTACAACACTACAATGAACAATCTTAAGTTGGTGCTTAATAGCAATGGTACTTTTTCAATAGAGATTGCAAAATAGAAAAATAAAGTAGTAGACTTTGCGTTTCAAACGACACCTCAGTGTAAGGTTCGCAATTCCTCATACGAATTTTCGGTTCTAAGCAAAAATAAAATTCTGAGAGATTTTTGAGAGACGCAAAGTCTGAAAAATGGCTTAAATAGGCGGTTTTGAAAAAAGATTGCGAGTCTCTGACTCCGTCATTTAAGGTTCGAATCCTTATACCTCTGCCATCACCTCGGAA
>ERZ894209.642-NODE-642-length-16921-cov-17.287857_pt1 | contig 16921 bp, 7 predicted proteins | sample MGYA00380288_ERZ894209 | MGnify/ENA primary metagenome ERZ894209 (study PRJEB32331, sample SAMN06328482) | human gut metagenome | biome: human gut microbiome; feature: stool | host: Homo sapiens | collected 2013-12-13 ... | reverse complement strand
GGCGTATGCGTATTGAGTTAGCTAAATTATTGCTCCAGAATCCGGATGTATTATTATTGGATGAGCCCACCAATCATCTTGATATTGAATCCATCCAGTGGTTGGAGGATTTCTTGGTCAATAGTGCCAAAGCGGTAATTGTCATCAGCCACGACCGTAAATTTGTAGATAATATCACGACCCGTACCATTGAAGTAACGATGGGACGTATCTATGATTATAAAGTGAATTACTCCCAATATCTGATATTGCGTAAAGAACGTCGCGAGCAACAGATGAAGCAATATGAGGAGCAGCAGAAGATGATACAGGAAACCAAGGATTTCATAGAACGGTTCAAAGGAACTTATAGCAAAACTTTGCAAGTGCAGAGCCGTGTGAAGATGCTTGAGAAATTAGAATTGGTTGAAGTGGACGAAGAAGATACCTCAGCATTGCGGTTGAAATTCCCGCCTTCTCCGCGAAGTGGAAATTACCCGGTCATTATGGACGGGGTAGGAAAGACCTATGGTGATCATGTGGTTTTCAAGAATGCCTCATTGACCATCGAGAGAGGGGATAAAGTGGCTTTTGTGGGCAAGAACGGTGAAGGTAAGTCTACTTTGGTAAAATGTATCATGCGTGAGATAGAGCATGAAGGGACTTTGACGCTGGGACACAATGTGCAGATTGGTTATTTTGCTCAGAATCAAGCCTCTTTGTTGGACGAGAACCTCACGGTCTTTCAAACGATAGATGATGTGGCGAAAGGGGAGATCCGTAATAAAATACGAGACTTGCTGGGTGCATTTATGTTTGGCGGCCCCGAAGCTTCCATGAAGAAGGTGAAAGTGCTCAGTGGTGGAGAACGTACTCGTCTTGCCATGATCAAACTATTGTTAGAACCGGTGAATCTGTTGATTTTAGATGAGCCTACCAATCACTTGGATATGAAAACCAAAGATATCCTGAAACAAGCTTTGATGGACTTTGACGGTACATTGATTGTTGTATCTCATGATCGTGACTTTTTGGACGGATTAGTGACGAAAGTGTATGAATTTGGGAATAAAAAGGTAAAAGAACATCTTTGTGGTATCTATGAGTTCCTGGAAACAAAGAAAATGGAAAGTTTGCAGGAGTTGGAAAAATAAATTAGCTTTGTATCTGTTAACTTTGGATTGGATGTGGAGATGCAAACAATTTCTATAGATATAAATAAAGTACAAAAAGGAGACGAGACGGAGTTTCGTCTTCTTTTTAATCTTTTCTATCCTCGTCTGATGTCTGTAGCTTGCCGTTTTGTGCCTGAACATATTGCCGAAGATATTGTACAAAGTGTCTTTGTCATGTATTGGGAGCAGAAGTCCGCTTTGATACCCAATGCCATTCATTCTTTCCTTTATAAATGCACACAGAATAATTGCCTGAATTATCTGAAGCACCAAGCTGTTGTGCTGGGGCATGAGGAGGAGGTACGTCTGGCGGAAGAACGCATGGCCTTTCAGCTGGCAGGATCGGACGCCAACGAATTGTGGAATGAGGTGGTTGAGCGTGATATCCGGAAATTGTTGAAAGCTTCCATCTCTAAATTACCTCCTAAATGTCGTCAGGCTTTCGAATTGTCTTACTTTAAAGAGATGACTTATAAAGAGATAGCGGAGGCTATGCATATTTCATCCCGTACGGTGGAAGAACATGTACAGAAAGCCACAAAATTCTTGAGAGAGGATTTGAAGGAGGTATTGTTCTGTCTGTTGTTTTTGCTTCGTTAATACCTTCATGCAGGCTTTTTCTGGAGTCTGTAAAAAATAAAATGCAAAAAAAGCATTTTTTTTTCTTTTTAACCCCGTAGTTCCTTCTAGGTTAATTGTCTTAATAATGAAAGACAATAAAGAAAGTAAATGAAGGACGAAATTTTAATTCGATATATCAATAAGCATTGTACTGCAACCGAAGAAAAAGAGATTTTAGAGTGGTTGAAAGAGAAAGATAACCGTCAGCGTTTATTTGAGCTGGAGCAAATCTGGGGACTGAAAGCTGAAATGCGTTTTTCGGATAAAGGACGTATGGATGAAGCTTATCGGCAACTGAGCAGACAACTTGGCTTGAGTGGGCAGATAGAGAAAAGAGAGAAACCGATACAGAGATTTACCGTCAGGGAATGGTGGAAGTATGCGGCTGTGTTGGTTGCTGTTTGTCTTTTTGCGACAAACTTGTTCTATATCACGAAAGAGGAACCGGAAGCATACAATACGGTAGTGGTTCCGAAAGGCCAACGGGTTTCTTTATTGCTGAGTGACGGGACAACAGTCTGGCTGAACGCTGAGAGCCGTTTTTCTTATCCGGCTAAGTTCTCGGAAAAATATAGAACGGTCACATTGGAAGGAGAGGGCTATTTTGAGGTGGCACATAATCCCAAATGTCCGTTTACGGTGAAATTGCCGATGTTGAATATCAGGGTGTTGGGTACAAAATTTAATGCAAAAGCCTATTTGGATGAACCGAGTTGGATTACTTTGAAAGAAGGTTCGGTAGAAGTATCAACCTTAGATGACAGAAGTAAGGAAAGAATGTCGCCCAATGACCAGGTATATTACACCGTTAGTGATGGCTTGGTGTTAATAAGGAATTCGGCGCAGGCAAATGTGGATAGTTGGACTACTGGTGACCTGAGATTCGACAATAAGACTTTGAAAGAAATGGCAAAGGTTATAGAACGTCGGTATGATGTGAAAATCAGGATTATGGATAGTTCGCTGGTTGAAGAATATTTCACTTGCCATTTTAGGAAAGACTTGACCATAGCCCAGGCGATGGAATTGTTGAAAGAAACCAGACGGGTGGATTATAGAATTGAAAAGAAAACGGTATACCTATATAAAAAATAACAGTATGTGAAACTTTGAAAAACAACGGATGCCTATGAAGTAAAACCTTTGCAAAAAATGAAGGGTCGAAGACGCACCACCATCTTTCGACCCGGATTAATGAGTAACCTTATAATTTATTACAAACTAATCAATTACAAATGTATGGATAATATTATGAAATGCACGCCATTGGGTGAGCAAAAATCACTATGGCTACGAAAAACATTGTTAATTATGAAATTCTTTGTTCTTTTTCTATTATTGGGAACTGTCCCGTGTTGGGCAGGCATCGCTTATTCACAGAATGTGAAGATGTCTTTGGACATGGAAAATACTACGGTGCATGACGTGATTAATGCTATTGAGAAAAAAGGAAATTTCTATTTTACCTATAATCTGAATCAAGTCAATGTCAATAGAAAAGTATCCATTAAAGTAGAAAATAAAACGATTAACCAAATTTTAGATCGGTTATTTTCAAAATCAGGTATCGATTATAAAATAGAAAATCGTCATATTGTATTATATAAGCAAGCAACTCCCGAAGTAGAAGCTGTGAAACAACAGAAATCTATAAACGGTATTGTAGCCGATGAGCAGGGTGAACCTATCATTGGTGCCAGTGTATTGGAAAAAGGTACTACAAACGGTACGATTACTGATTTGGATGGTCGTTTTACTTTATCTATCGGTAAGGGAACTGAATTGATTGTTTCTTATGTAGGTTATACCACAAAGACCGTGAAAATAGGTAATCAGTCTACTATAAAAATTGTATTAATAGAAGATACCAAGACATTGGATGAGGTGGTTGTAATTGGTTATGGTACACAGAAAAAGTCTGATGTTTCAGGTTCGGTAACATCAGTATCGGGTGATAAACTGTCTAAGATTCCTACTGCAAATGCAGAGATGGCATTGCAAGGTATGGCTCCGGGTTTGTCGGTAAACTTTGGCAGTGGTGCTGCCGGTTCTTCTGCCACTTTGCAGGTACGCGGTGTGACTTCTTGGAAAGATGATGATGGCGAGAACAGTGAAAGTAACGGTCCACTAGTGATTATCGATGGTGTCCCGGGTAATATGTCTTATCTTAATCCTGAAGATATTAAATCGATTTCCGTATTGAAAGATGCTGCTACTGCCGCTATCTATGGTTCACGTTCGGCAGCTGGTGTTATTTTGATTGAAACACATCGTGGTACGATGAATTCAGCTCCGAAGATTACTTTTTCCGGTTATTGGGGGTTGAGTGCCATGCCGAAGCGTCTGGAAGTTTGTAATTCAGCTGAGTTTATTAAAGTACGTAAGATGGCATTAATAAATGCAGGTACGGATGAAAGCCGCTGGCCTAAATATATCAGCGAGTACGAGAGAAACCCGAGTCAGTTTGCTGATACTGATTGGCAGAAAGAGTATTATCAACGTGGTTTTACACAAAAATATAACATTGGTTATACGGCAGGTAGTGCTAATTCCAATGTGTCTCTTTCTGCTTTCTATAGTAAGACGGACGGTGTGACTATTGCTACCGGAGATGAAAAGTTCGGTTTCCGTTTAAACTCTGATGTTACCCGTGGTAAGTTTAAAATGGGTGAATCTGTAAGCTATAGCCGTTGGTCGGCCGATTTGGAATCCAATTCGGGTTTCTCTTCCATTTATCAGGTGACGAATATGGAGCCGTTAGCGTTCCTTTATGATGAGAACAACGATGGTGGTTATGGTGGTGCCATCTCTGGTATGGGTATGTCTGATGCCGGTAATCAGGTTGCTTTTAATAAATTGATTGATAATACAAGCTCTACCGATTATATCGCAGCTTCCGGCTATTTGCAGTACGAGCCGATTAAAGGGCTTATCGTGAAATTCAATGCCAGCCGTAATATGTACTTTAGCAAATCTCGTCTTTTTACACCTACCTATGAGATTGGGGCGGCCAAACGAAACACGATGGCTAGTTTATCTGAATCACGTTCGCAGACAACCAACGATTTGTTGGAATTGACAGCTAATTATGACAAGACCATTGCTGAAATACACAATCTTTCTCTTTTATTGGGACTTTCTCAGGAAGAAAATAAGTATGAAGACCTTAGTGCTTCCGGTTCTGATTTTGAGAATAACAGTATGAGCTTGATGGGACATGCTAAAAGTAACTATTCTGTAGGTGGTACCAAGACCCGCAGTGCCCTCCGTTCTCTCTTTGGCCGTGTGAACTACAACTACATGATGCGTTATATGATTATGGCTTCTTTCCGTTATGATGGCTCTTCACGTTTTGCTAAAGGTAACAAGTGGGGGTTCTTCCCTTCTGTATCATTGGGTTGGAACATTGCTAATGAACCATTTTGGGAAAATTTGAAAGAAACTGTTTCCATGTTTAAACTCCGTTTGAGCTACGGTGCTTTGGGTAATCAGAACATAGGTCTTTATCGATATATTCCTACTTTGAGCTACAATACCCATGCATTGAACTATCCTTTTGATGGTCGTGAAACTTCCATGGGATATGCCATTACAGCTTTTCCATCCAGTAACATCAAGTGGGAAACGACGGTGTATAAGAATATCGGTGTAGACATTAGTTTATGGAACAATAAACTGGAGCTTTCTGCGGAAGCTTATATTAAGAACACCAGGGATATGCTTTCTAGCCGTAACATCAGTTTAGCTACCGGCTATAATTCTTCTATCTTGGTGAACGATGGTAAGTTGCGCACAACCGGTTTTGAAATGCAAGCCATTTATCATGGCAAAGCCGGAGGATTGAAGTATGATTTGGATTTGAATTTATCTCATTATAAAAGTGTGTTGAAATCTATGGCCAATCCTGACTATCTCTATGAATACGGTGCTTTGCGTACTTATGTAGGTGGTGAAATCGGTGAATTCTGGGTATATCAAACTGCCGGAATCTTCCAAAATCAAGCAGAAGTGGACGAATGGAACACAGCTCATGGCTATAAGGATCAAAACGGCAACTGGCAGCCTCTGCAGCCTGTGGCTAAGCCGGGTGATATCCGTTTCATAGATCAGAATGGAGATGGTATGCTTGATACAAACGACCGCGTGAAAGTGGGTAGTGGTACACCGAAGGTGTCATTGGGATTCAACATTAACTTGGCTTATAAAGACTTTGATTTGGTAGCCAATTTCTACGGTGACTTTGGTGCTAAGCGTTATAACTATACTAAATATCAGTTGGAGCGTATGGACCATGTGTTCAACTATGGTAAGAATGCCTTGAATGCTTGGACACCTGAAAATCCTGATACTGATATTCCACGTGCCGTGTCTGGTGACCCTAATAAGAACTCTCGTACTTCCACCCGTTTTGTGGAGAATGGTGACTATCTGCGTCTGAATAACTTGCAGATAGGTTATAATCTGCCGGTTAAATATTGTAAGAAAATGGGCTTGAGTAACCTGCGTATTTATGTAGGCGCTACCCGTTTGTTCACTATTACCAACTACAAAGGATATGATCCTTCAACCGGTTCTTCAGTCGGACAGATGGGATATGACTATGCAGCCATTCCTTTGAGTCGTGACTTTATGATGGGTCTTAAATTCGGTTTCTAATTAAATTTAATACGAAGATTATGAAATTCAAAAACATATTATTATATGCAGCTCTTCTGAGCGGAATGTCTTTTTCCTCTTGCACAGATTTCTTGGATGAAGACTCTAATCCCAATGCTTTATCACCTGGTATTTTCTGGAAAAGTGAAGGGGATATTATGAAAGGATTGACTAGTGTATACGGAGCGTTGCAGCCGAATGCATCTTGGGCGATACCGTTTGAACGCTACATAGTAATAGACGGATACAGAAGTGATGAGATTACCCACAGAGATGATGTGACGAGTTGGATGAATATTTCATCATTCAATGTGGAACCCACTAACTCCGTAGTCAAGACGGAGTGGACTAATTTGTATAAAGGTATTAATTATGCCAATCAATGTTTGACCAACATTCCCACTGTACCTGGTGACTCGGAATCACTCAATGCCTTGAAGAAGCAGTCTATAGCCGAAGCCCGTTTTTTGCATGCTTACTTTTATTATCGTTTGTATGTGAATTTTGGCGAGAGAGTTCCTATTTATAAGGAGGCATTGGCAGGTACGGATGAAGAGTTCTATCCGCCACAAGCCAATCCGGGAGAACTGGTAAGTCTGATTGAGACTGAACTGAAAGAAGTACAGAGCGACCTTCCCGAAAGTTATGAGGAAAGTGAAAAAGGACGTGTCACGCGTTATACGGCAGCAGCCCTTTTGGGTAAGTTCTATATGTTCCGCAAAGAATTGGGTAAAGCCGAAGTTGAGTTCAAGAAAATCATTGATAAAGAAGGAAGTCTTTTTGGCTTGATGGAGAATTGGGCTGATAATTTTGACGGTATGCACAAGAACAATAAAGAGTCTCTTTTTGAGATTCAGTTTACCGGAGACCGTTCAGGCGGACAGTATGAATATAACTTGTTTACCGTTCATTTGGGACCTATGGCTGGGCTGGATGCATATGAAGAAGCTTATCCTACGGACTGGATGTGTCAGACGTTATTGGCTGATAAGACTATAGACGGTAAGTCTAGCGACCGTGCACTTCATACGCTTATTTTTGACGATCCCGAGTGTCGTCCCTTTTATTATAAGAATGGAAAATCCTTTAAGGATTACCACAAAGAAGGAGAAATCTTCTGGCACAAATATGTTACTTATACCGAGGGTATGAGTGATTATTGGGACTATAGTTTCTTTAATGTTTCCGTTATCCGTTATGCCGATGTATTGTTGCTTTATGCAGAATGTCTAAATGACAAGGGTGAAACAACAGAGGCCATTAACATAATAAATAAGGTTCGTGCACGTGTCAATGTACCGGCATTGCCGCTTACCATGAGTAAAGCCGAAGTCTTGAAACATCTGCAAGACAAAGAACGTCCTTGCGAGCTGGCATTGGAAGGTTCGCGCTGGTATGACTTGGTTCGCTGGGGTATTGTAGAAGAAACGCTGAAAGCTCACAATAAACCGTTTGTTGAGAATTATGTAGATACCAAGCACCAGTTGTTTCCTATTCCTCATAGTGAATTTCTGTTGAATCCCGATTGGGAGCAGAATCCGAACTATAGCAAGTAATCTTGTTTGTATAATTTTGGAAGAACCGTTTATGAAACATTTATTTCCTATATATGGAATGTGTAGCATTCTTTGGCTGGGGGCATGTACCCCGGTCGCTACACAGCCGGAAAAGTCCCTGTTTACGACACAGGAAGATTTTCCCAATTTGTTGAATGTGAAAAATGTACCGGAACAACCTGTAGATGGGGATCTCAATTTGTTCTCTGATCTGGGTGCATGGAGTGGCTATGCATTGCCAGTAAACCAAAGCAGGGCATTTGCGGGTGCCTTCATCGGGCCTATGACGATGCATGGAAGAGGATGGATTGCCCAAACGTTGGCACAGCCTACGTTGGTGGTTAATGGTGAAAAGTACGACTTGGTTCGTAATATGCAGACAGCCAAGTATCTACCTGGAAAGTTGGTACAACATTTTAAAGATGCGCGGTTGGAATTCACTACTGAGTTGTGTTTTGCCACTTCACGCACTGCTTTTGTACGTTCTGTTATTACAAATCTTAGTGACACACCTTTGAATGTGTCACTGACTTGGAGTGGCGGTGTTTTTGAAGAGAATACTACTGCCACTAAGGTGGATAAGGGCGTTCGGTTCCATTATCCGTTCTACGGTCGCCGTTGGGGAACCAATCGCCAGATTATCACACTGCGTAACGAACCGCCGGTAGACGAGGTGACGGCTACCGTGCTTTTCCATACAGCCGATGAAGTGATGACTGTGGGGAACGACAGTTTGCAAGTTGTTGAGAAGAGTGACTATTTGCTGCAATCCGGCAAAAGTTATACTTCGGAATACAGCCAGACACTGACCTTGAAAGGCGAAGAGGCAGATAAGGAGTATGTTGCAATAAAATCCATACCTTTTGATCAATGTTTTGCCGAGAATGCGCAGCGTTGGAATCAGGGGCTTCAACGGATACTGTCTGCCGACAGTCCTTATATGAAAGAAAACGCTTACAGGAACATTGCTGTGAAAGCATTGATGACGTTGAACTCCAATTGGCGTACTCCTGCCGGTGATATCTTCCATGGTTGTAGTTTCCCTTCCTATACAGGATTCATCGGTGGATGTTGGTCGTGGGATGCTTGGCAAATTGCATCGGGTAATGTGTACTATAATCCCGAAGGGGCCAAGAGTGAAATGCTTTCTTTGTTCGATTATCAGGCAGAGAATGGTATGGTTCCTGATTTTATCGGTTATAATAAGGCACGTAACAATTGGCGCGACTCCAAACCTCCTGTAGCATCATGGGGAGCCATGAATGTCTATAAGGTTACAGGAGACAAAGCGTTCTTGGACGAAATATTTGATAAATTGTATAAGTTCCATCAATGGTGGTATGCTGAGCGTGACCACGATCACAATGGCATTTGCGAATATGGTTCTACTGATGGTACACTGATTGCGGCGGCTTGGGAGAGCGGCATGGATAACGGTGTGCGTTTTGATGACACCCGGATGCTAAAGAATGAGATGGAGAAAGCTTGGTCGATGGATCAGGAGAATATTTGTTTGAATTCCTTCCTTTATGTAGATAAACTGACACTTTCGGAAATGGCTTCTATCTTGGGAAAGCAGGAGCTTTCTGAACAGTTGGCTAAGGAGGCTGAGGTAATCAAGCTGTATGTACAGACTAAAATGTATGACAGCGAGAGTGGTTTCTTTTATGATATTCGTTTGAATGACCGTACACCTGTCAAGGTGATGGGGGCTGAGGGGTGGTTGCCTTTGTGGGCAGGTATTGCTACCCCGGAACAAGCCGAGAGTGTGAAGAACATCATGATGGATGAAAAACATTTCAACTCTTACCTGCCGCTAGGTACTCTTGATGTAAGTCATCCTGCATTGCGTCCTACTTTCGGTTATTGGCGTGGTCCGGTTTGGTTTAACCAGGTATATTTTGGTATAACCGGATTGAAGCGCTACGGATATGTGGAGGAAGCCGACTTGCTGACTCGCAAGTTCATGGCACATGCTCAAGGACTGATGACCGACGGACCGATTCATGAAAACTACAATCCACTGACAGGTGAAGTGTTGAATGCACCCAACTTTGGTTGGTCTTCTGCTTTGATTTTGCGATTGTTGTTGGATCAATGATAGTGGAAGTAAAAATCAGTATGCGGATACTCCGAATTTATTAAAAGATATATTTATGATGAAAATTCGTTCTATATTGACAGGGATTGCCATATCTTTGTCGTTGGCAGGTATGGCACAATCCCAATATGACGGTGCTCCGGTAAACAGGAGCGCTAACGAAACGAGCACAGACAATGTAGAAGTGCGTAAAAACAAATACCCCCGTTCGGATAATGATTGGGAAAATTTTAATGTGCTTCATATCAATCGTCTGCCTTCGGCGGCTAATTTTATGGGATACCCCACTAAAGAATTGGCATTGCAGGGTGATAAATCACAATCTCCTTACTTCCAATCCTTGAACGGAACATGGAAATTTCATTTTGTACCCCGTTCGGATGAACGACCGATGGACTTCTTCCAAAAAGGATATGATGTTTCAGGTTGGGATGATATTAAAGTTCCTTCCAATTGGGAGCTTCAAGGGTTCGGCTATCCTTTTTATGTAGGCAGTGGGTATGGTATAAAGAAGAATCCACCATTGATTGCAGTGGAAAACAGCCCGGTTGGCTCTTATAGACGTACTTTTACTATTCCTGCTCATTGGAATAAACGCCAGATTATTCTTTATTTCGGAGGAGTGGCTTCTGCTTTTTATGTGTGGGTGAATGGTGAAAAAGTAGGTTACTCTCAGGATTCCAAAACACCTTCGGAGTTTGATATTACGCCGTATGTAAAACAAGGGGAGAATGAAATAGCCGTACAGGTTTTCAAGTTCAGTGACGGATACTATCTGGAAGATCAGGATTACTGGCGTTTTGCCGGCATACAGCGTGATGTCTATGTGTATGCCCGGTCTGAAACTCATGTGCGCGACTATGAAGTGGTGACCGATCTTGACGGGGAATACAAGAATGCTGACTTTCATCTTTTTGTAGAGTTGGGCAAAGCAGGAGAAGGTAAAATAAAAGGGGCTGAAGTGGAAGTAAGCCTGTTGGACAAAGCAGGCAAAAGTATCTACAATGAGCGTAAGCGTTGGAATGCTGCCGATCGGGAACTTCATTTTAAAAAGGAAGTGAGAGAACCTTTGTTATGGAGTGCGGAGAAACCGAATCTGTATAGATTGCTGATTGCTTTGCGTGTAAATGGCAAACCGGAACAATATATTTCCCAATACATAGGTTTCCGTAAATCCGAAATCAAACATGCTCAACTGCTGGTAAATGGCAAGCCGGTCTATATAAAAGGAGTAAACCGACACGAACACGATCCTTATAACGGTCATGTGGTAGATGAGGCATCCATGCTGCGTGATATTCAATTGATGAAAGAGAATAATATCAACAGTGTACGAACCTCTCATTATCCCAACGATCCCCGCTGGTATGAATTATGTGATATTTATGGTATGTATGTGGTTGATGAGGCCAATATCGAGAGCCATGGCATGGGATATAAGCCCGATCAATGCCTAGCTAACCAGCCCGAATGGGAGAAAGCTTTCATAGACCGCACGGAACGTATGTTCGAGCGTGACAAAAACCATCCTTGTGTCATTATCTGGTCATTGGGTAATGAAACCGGTGAGGGATGTAACTTCGCGGCTACCTATAAATGGGTACATGCCAATGACCGTTCACAGCGTCCCGTGCATTCGGAAGACGGAATAAAGGGACCTTATACCGATATTTTCTGTCCAATGTATAAAAAGATAGATGTATTGATCAATCATTCTCTCTATCTTCCGACCAAACCGCTGATTCTATGTGAATATGCCCATGCTATGGGCAACAGTGAAGGAAATCTTCAGGATTATTGGGATGTGATAGAGAAATATCCCTCTTTACAGGGCGGACATATCTGGGACTGGGTAGATCAGGGCTTGTATGCAAAGACGCCGGATGGAAAATTCTATTGGGCATACGGAGGTGACCTGGCTCCGAAAGGTACTCCAAGTTCTGCCAATTTCTGTATGAACGGTCTGATTGCCGCCGACCGTACCTTGAAGCCGCATATCCATGAAGTGAAAAAAGTATATCAAAATATAGCATTCTCTTTATTGGATTATCATGAGGGATGGGTAGAGTTACGTAACAAGTACTTCTTTACGGATTTAAGTGATTTCAATTTTACTTGGAAGCTGGAGGGGAATGGTGAACTTCTGGCTACCGGAACTATTGATAATGTATCCCTGGCTCCTCAGCAGACGGGTAAGTTCAAGACTTCTTTTCCAGCCATACAGGTAAAACCCGGTGTGGAGTATTTCTTGAATTTCTATGCCAGTTTGAAAAATGAGGATGGTCTGCTGAAAGCCGGAACAAAACTGGCTGATGCCCAGGTGAGTCTTCCATTTTATCAGCCGTTTGTTGCTGAGGTTCAGTCTTCATCGGTGGTAGCAGATGATGCGGCTTCGTTGTTGACACTTACAGCCGGTAATCTGAGCGTAGGTTTTGATAAGGAAACCGGTGTCTTGACTTCTTATAAAGAGGGAAGTACGGAGCTGATAAAAGAAGCTTTACGTCCTAATTTCTGGCGTCCTGTGACGGATAATGATATGGGAAATGGCATGAATAAAACCTTGCGTCCGTGGCGTGATGCGGGGCGTCAGGCAAAACTGTTGTCCATGAAACAAAAGGCGTTGGGTAAAGAAGCTTATGAGGTTGTTTCTCATTATAAGTTGCCTGTAGGAGAGTCTGATTTTATCGTTGCCTATCATTTTTCGGGAAAAGGGTATTTGGATGTGAACTGTACTTTCATTCCGGGTAACGATACATTGCCTTTATTGCCCCGGATGGGGGTTAGTATTACACTGAACAAGCAGTTTAGTCAGATGGAATGGCTGGGACGTGGTCCTCATGAGAATTATATAGACCGGAATACTTCTTCTTATGTAGGTCTGTACAAGGGAAGTGTGGCCGATCAGTATTTCCCGTATGACCGTCCGCAGGAAAACGGTAATAAGACTGAAGTCCGTTGGATGAGCCTGACAGATACCGCCGGACAGGGATTGATGGTTGTCGGACAGCCTTATGTCAGCACCAGTGCTTATCTGTTCCCTACAGAAGATTTAGATGAGCCGGGCCTTCGTAAATCGCAGCGTCATTTATCTGATATCCAGTTCAAGGATATGGTGACATGGAACATTGACCTGAAACAGATGGGAGTGGGTGGTGATACCAGTTGGGGGGCTTATCCTCATCAGCCTTATTTGATTCCGGCTGAACGTATGTCGTTCTCCTTCCGTTTCTGTCCTGCAAAGCAGCATGGAGTATCAGGAAACCGGCAATATTTGAATTTTAAGTAACATAGGTTCGTTCAAAAAGAAAGAGGGCTGATAATTATTGTTTACTTATTTGCGGTAGCCCTTTTGTGAATAATTTAAGGTCAGAAGGGGGATGGTTCAGTGAGTGAAGTATCTCTCTTAAAAAAGCAGCTTGGATAGTGAATTCTATCCAAGCTGTCTTTTTATTTTTTATATTTGTCATACCGGTTAATATCCCGGATTCTGATATTCATTAGCGTTATCAATCAACAATAATTCGGCTGTGGGAATGGGGCGCAAATAGTGAATGTTCTTATCGAATTTTGTGATTTGCGGATTAGCTTTTGTGATACGGCTTTCGAAAGCACGGAATCTCTTCAAGGTCATCCAGCGGTTCCATTCACCAATCATTTCGCGTGCATACTCGTCCAGCAAGAAATCCTGGGTAACTTCCGAAGCTGTGATATCCATACTATGGTCATGTCCTTTACAGGCACGGTTCCGAAGTGTGTTCAGTCTTTCGGCAGCACTTTGGTTGTTGCCTAATCTCCAGTCAATTTCGGCTGATATCAGGTAGGTTTCTCCTAAACGGTAGACAATACAGTCTGCTGAGGAATAAGGTTTGGAGGCATTTGAACCGGCATATAGGCTAGGACAATCTGCTTTCTTCAGACTTGGGAAAAACTTCAGAGGACTTTTTGTGTCGGCATAGTTGTCTTCCAAGTTGAAAATGGCATAGCGGCAAGCGTTTCTTTCGGCTTGTGTATAGGTCTTACGAGATAAATAGACAGCCGTATCTCCTAAAGTGATATCATAGGCAGAATTGCCGACCCTGCTGGTGGATAGACCGTATCTTTGTGCATCGGCCTCGTTCCACGTATATCCGTTCTTGGTACTGTTCGTAGCGTTATTCACATAATAAGTGTCTTTGAAGAAGGCTTTATAGCGGCCGTCTTTCTCTCCATATAAATCAAGCATATACTTGCTGGGTTCCATATAGCAGTTACCTTTTGCCAGTTTGGGAACTTCGTACCCGTTGATGTTCGTAGCGTAACTGGGTGTCATGCCCGAAAGATAGATGCCTGAGGTATTGTTATTGTATGCTTCGGAGTGTTTCCATACACGGTTGAAATAGTTTCCACGAGGATTATAAGCCGTAATGGTAGAGTGGCAGACAATGAAAAGTGCTTCTTCGTTGTTTTTATTGTTGTTCTCATCAAAAACAGCTTCTACATCATCATAAAGCTTGACTCCCAACGAACCGGCGTTCTGAATCAGGTAATCTGCCGCCGCCTTTGCTTTTTCCAAATAGGTTTTGCTTTCGCTGTCCGTCAGGGCGGTGGTATTACCCAGACCGTCTGTATAGGTGGAGAAAGTGAGGCAGGCTTTGGCATATAAATGATAAGCGGCTGCACGTGTCACGTGTCCTTTTACTTCCTGTGTGATAGGAAGATTTTTCATGGCGAATTCCAGATCTTCCAGAATTACTTTATAAAAATCATTAACCGAACTGCAAGGAAGAACGGAAATAGGACTGTTCATAGGCTCCAATGGCAGGTATTTGCCTCCCCATTGCTCTACAATATTATATAAGGCATGGGCACGGATAAATCTTGCTTCGCTGACCAACTCGTTGATTCTTGTTTCGCTTAGACCTTCCACTTTGTCGGCATAATGGACAGCTGCATTACATGCACTCAATATACCATAGAAACCCGCATATCCTTCATTCAACATACCGTTGGAAGCACCGTAATCTTCATAACGGAGTAGTTTGCTCCAGTTACCGTTGGTACCATCGGGATTCGTATCTTGCCAAATGTCTGTTCCACCTTCTGCAACCATTAGATAGGTGTCTTCTGCCTGACCATAAACTATGCGGACCAGGTCAAAGTAACAGTCGTTCACTTTCTTTTCATAGCCTGCCGGGGTAGACCATTCTTGTTCTGTGGAGATGCCGGAGGGATTAAATTCATCCAGGCTGCAACCGTAGGCAGACAACATCATGATTACGGCTGATATAGAGAGTAATTTATGTTTTTTCATCTGTATAAGTTTTTAGAATGAGATATTAACGCCAAATACGTATTGTTTAGATAACGGTGCGTCGTCATCATTTCCTCCCTTTTCGGGGTCGTAGTTTTTCAAATAGTCACATTTTGTAAAAATAAACGGATTGTTTGCAGTAAAGTATACACGCATTCTGTCAATTTTTACAGCATTCAACCATTTCTTGGGGAATGTGTAGCCCAGTGAAATGGTTTTTACTTTCAGATAAGAACCGTCAAAATAGTTAGCCCATTGTTGATACGGGTCCTGTCCGTTTGTAATACTTGCATCCGGACGGGGATAGCGGGCACTTTGATTTTCAGGAGTCCAGTAGTCACATACGGTAGGTGAAGGCGTCAGACCGTCTGTACGATACCATCCGGTCAGACCGTAAGGGATTGTCCAGTCCCACCGGGCAATCAACAAAATGCTCAGGTCGAAATTCTTATAATTAAAATTATTAAGTAAACTGCCCGACCATTTCGGTGTGGCGCTTCCTAGAACATAATAGTCATCCGCATTCAGCTTGTAATCGGGAGTACCATTTTCTGCAATATGGACTTGTCCGGGTTTCTGACTGTATTTGGCTGCTTCTTCTGCTTCGGCTGTACCCCATATTCCGGCATACTTGTATCCGTAATAAGTCTTGATTGCCTCACCGGGAATCAGGTAGTAGTCTCCGAACTGAAGCGGGCCTTCGCTGGTTGTTTTTATCACTTCTTCTTTGTTGGTTGAGAATGCCAGTGTGGTGCTCCATTGGAATTCAGGTCCGACAAAGTTACGGCTGGTAATGCTTAATTCCACACCTGTATTGCGTGTTTCGCCTACATTAGACCATATTTTGAAAGGAGAGGAGCCGTAACCTCCCGTTGCATAGGGCAGGTTTTTCTCGAATAAAATATCTTTGGTGTCTGTCCGATACCAGTCGAACGCCACGTTCAGTCTGTCACTGAATAATCCCAAGTCGAATCCCAGATCTGTCATATAAGATTTTTCCCATCCCAGACTCTTGTTGGCGATGGATTGGGAATAACCGCTATAAGGGACTCCTACATCTTGAAATCCGATAATGCCTGTGCGGCTGTAATCTAATGTGGCGTATTCTGAAGCACCGGCATTACCGGTGACACCGTAACTGGCGCGTAATTTCAGATTGGAAACAGCTTTTACATTCTGCATGAAGGGTTCATCACTGATGCGCCAGGCAATAGCTCCTGCGGGGAACATATCCCACTTGTTTCCATCTGCCAAGATGGATGAACCGTCCCAGCGGCTGCTTAATGTCAATAGGTAACGTCCTTTATAGCTATAGTTGATACGGGCGACATAGGACATTTTTTGGCTACCTACATAAGAAGAAGAAACTGTGGGTGTACCGGTTGCAGCACCTAAATTATGGTATAGATAAGAATCCGTATCAAATTTGTTGGCAGTGGCGGTCGCTTTTTCTTTTTGGTCTTTTGACCATTCAGTGACTCCGGTTATTGTGAAATCGTGATCCTCTTTTATTTTGAAGTTATATGTCAGGATATTCTGCCAT
>ERZ894209.630-NODE-630-length-17119-cov-15.601442_pt1 | contig 17119 bp, 9 predicted proteins | sample MGYA00380288_ERZ894209 | MGnify/ENA primary metagenome ERZ894209 (study PRJEB32331, sample SAMN06328482) | human gut metagenome | biome: human gut microbiome; feature: stool | host: Homo sapiens | collected 2013-12-13 ... | reverse complement strand
GATAAAGGTTCAGCCGTTTCGTGATAATGTTATAATCAATAGGCTTGATGTCTTGCGGGCATTTGGTGACAATAACGATTTGCGCCCGATTCTTGCCGCTAATTGGTTCACGAAGCCGTCCTGCGGGGAGCAAAGTGTCATCACAGAATAATCGGTGATAATCCGTTAACAGAATACTCAATCCCGGTTTGACGTATCGGTGCTGGAAAGCATCGTCCAATAGGATAACATCTATTGAAGGCTTTTGCAGTGCAAGCAACTTTTCTATGCCATGACAACGCTTTTCATCGACAGCTACTGTGACAGACGGGAATTTTTGATGCATCTGGTAAGGTTCGTCGCCAATGCTTCTTGCCGTACTTTCCGGAGTTGCCAATACATAACCTTTCGTGTGCCGTTTATATCCCCGGCTTAATACAGCTACCTTATATTGATTACAAAGAAACTTTATCAGATATTCAGTGTGTGGAGTTTTTCCTGTCCCTCCTACAGCGAGATTACCCACGCTGATGATAGGTATGTCAAAACTCTTTGATTGAAGAACTTCCCAGTCAAAGAGTTTATTTCTCATCATTACCACTGCTCCGTAGAGCCAGGAGGCAGGGTAGAGCCACTTATGTATCTTGATAAAGTGTTCGTCCATGTATTACGGTTTATTTTATATTCAGTTCGAACGGAATACGTGCCTGAATCATAGATTGTTCTTGCAGATTTTTCAGTAAGCCGAATTGCTGGTAGTACTCGCCTAATTTACTTTTCAGTAATTGTGATTCTACATAATTCGTCGGTTTCGTATCAAGCAGGGAAGACAGGAAATCTTGTTTCTCAGGATAAGACACAACGGTATAGCCTTCGATACCGGCTTTTGCAACAGCAATATCCAGTGCCTTGTCAATGCCACCTAATTCGTCTACTAATCCCAGTTCTTTAGCAGTTTCCCCAGTCCATACACGGCCTTCAGCAATCTTCTCGATAGCTTCCTTCGTCATGTGACGTCCTTCGGCACAACGAGTTACAAAGGTATCATATCCTTCAGTTATCATCATTTGAAGCAATGATTTCTCATCCTCGTTAAACGGACGCATGATATTTCCGAAATCAGCGTATTTATTCGTTTTTACGACATCATAACTTAAACCGATTTTATCAGTCAATCCTTTCACATTAGGAATCATACCGAAGATTCCGATAGAACCGGTCAGGGTAGTAGGCTCTGCAACAATCGTATCGGCAACGCAAGAGATATAGTAACCTCCTGACGCAGCATAATCACCCATAGAGACAATGACCGGTTTCTTTGTTTTCAGCTCTTTCACAGCATGCCAGATTTGTTCCGAGGCGAAAGCACTTCCACCTGGAGAATTGACACGGAGTACAACAGCTTTCACATCATCATTATCTTTCAATTTGCGCAGGTCACGAATTACTTTCGAACCGACAATCCCATCTTCGGAAGTTGCAGAGCTCGGATAGTCTGTAATTTCACCGGATGCATAATAAACAGCTACGATATTACCGCTTTTATCTTTCGGCACATTTTTCCTTACGTTCATCATGTCGCCCAATCCTAATATAGGAAGATTATCATCTTCATTGATCTCAACCAATTTCTTAAGATAATTGCGCACATCATTGCGGTAAATCAATGTATCAGCCAATCCGCATTTTACACTCTCTTCTGCCGGATAGAACATGAGCATGCGATCTGCATAAACATTCAGTGAGTCTACAGAAATATTACGTGAAGTAGATACCTCTTCCGTAACCTGCCCCCAGATAGAAGTGATAAATGTGGTAACCTGTTCGCGGTTGGCAGGACTCATTTCCGTAGCAATAAACGGCTCTACGGCAGATTTGTAAGTTCCCACCTTGAACACCTGCATCTCAACTCCTATTTTTTGCAGCAAATCTTTGTAGAACAGGGGAGCAGAGGCGATACCCCGCCATTCAATCATTCCTTTGGGATTGAGCAACACCTTATCGGCTGCGCTGGAAAGATAATAAAGTCCCTGCGTATAGGAGTCTGCATAAGCAATAACGAATTTTCCACTTTCTTTGAAGTCGAGCAGTGCGTTGCGGATTTCCTGCAAAGAAGCATAGGAGGTGCCTAATGAGTTTGCCTGTAGATAAATCCCTTTAATATTTTCGTTTTCTTTAGCCTTCTGGATGGAAGAAAGAATATCGTCCAGTCCGTACGTGTTAGAACCGTCACCCAACAACTGTGATAAAATATCCAGCGGATCTTCTTGCGTACGTTCAACCAACGTTCCGTTTAAGTCGAGCATCATTACAGAATTCTTTTTTACGATTGTTTCCGTGTCCGAAGCAGACATGATGCCAAACAACGTTACCATGCTGATTATAAATAATACAATACTTGACAAAATGATACCTGTCACCGTGGCAAGTGTAAATTTCAAGAAATCTTTCATTATACTTATTGTTTTTTGCGCCAGCTTGTTATTAAGCTAACAAAGATAAATAATTGAGTTGATATTTATTCAATAAGTCGTACGAATTTTTGTTTTATCACAGCGAATCCATATAAATAGGAACTTCCTTCATTTAAGATTTAAGTATATTTGTCTGTATCAAATCCTTTTAAATGAGAAGAAATCTCTAATTTTGTGGCACAACTATTAATACATTGAATAATACTATCATGAAAAAACTCACATCTATCCTTTTATTGCTTTTGTTTGTATGGACGGTACAAGCACAAACTGCTCGTGAAGAGATCCGTGCAAACCGGTATTTATCCGCTAATAATTATTATGCATATCCCACGCCTACTGCCAAGCAGACAGCTGCTCCTAAGGGGTACGAACCTTTTTATATCAGCACATATATGCGTCATGGTTCACGGTATTTGATTGATCCGAATGATTATCGTTTCCCCAAGCAAACTTTATTAAAAGCCGACTCTTTAAACAAACTTACTGCAACAGGTAAAAACACACTGGATATTGTTTTGCGCATGGCTGATATGGCGGAAGGTCGTCTTGGTGAACTGACTTCGGTGGGAGCACGCCAACACAGAGGAATTGCAAAGCGTATGTATACTAATTTCCCACAGATATTTGCGGATGGAACAGAAGTGGATGTCCGTTCCACAGTTGTCATCCGGTGTATATTATCCATGACATCCGAATGCCTCCAATTGCAGGCGATGAATCCTAATCTATGTATCAAGAATGATGCAAGTTACCATGATATGTATTACATGAATCCTCCTGCTAAGGATTTGAGTAAAATAGCTAGTTCCGATAAAGTGAAGAAGGTTCAGAAAGATTTTGAAGCTACCCATGTACGTCCGCAACGGTTGATGAAAACATTGTTTACAGACGAAGCGTATGTAAAAGCAAACGTTGATGAAGCGCGCCTGATGAGACGTCTTTTTGATTTGGCTTGTAATATGCAGAGTCATGATACAGATATGCAGCTATATTCTCTTTTCACGGATGAAGAGTGTTATGATTTATGGAGTTGTAACAACTTATATTGGTATCTGACACACGCTTGTTCTCCTGTAACGGATGGTTTGATGCCCTATCGGGAAGCCGACTTGTTGCGTAATATTTTAGATAGGGCAGATGCTGCTTTGAAAGAAGGTAAGAACCAGGCCACTTTAAGATTTGGTCATGAGTCTTGTCTGTTACCGTTAGTCGCTTTATTGGAACTGAATCATTATGGAGAATCTTACCCTGACGTAGAAAAGTTATCCGAACAATGGAGAGCGTATGATATTTTCCCGATGGCTAGTAACGTGCAATTCGTCTTTTTCCATAAAAAAGGAAGTAACGATGTATTGGTAAAAGTATTACTTAATGAAAAGGAAGCTAAACTACCGGTGAAAACAGACGTAGCTCCTTATTACCACTGGAAAGATGTAGAAAGCTACTATCGTGAAAAATTAGATAAATATCAGCATATATAATGCGACATTAACTTAACATTATTATATTTACCATGAGAAGAAAAACCCCTTTTATGGCTGCAACTCTGGCAGCAGGCTTGTTTTTTTATTCTTCTTGTACTCCGGCTGAAAAGACGGATACAAAGGATTATACTCAATACGTTAATACCTTTATCGGTGGCGCAGACAACGGGCATACATTTCCCGGCGCATGTTATCCTTTCGGTATGATACAGACCAGTCCTGTGACGGGTGCAGTCGGTTGGCGTTACTGTTCTGAATATGTTTATGAGGATTCTCTGGTTTGGGGATTTACACAGACACATTTGAATGGCACAGGCTGTATGGATTTAGGCGATATTCTGGTGATGCCGGTCACCGGTACACGTGTACGTGCATGGGATGCTTATCGCAGTCATTTCCCTAAAGATAAAGAAGCGGCTACTCCGGGATATTACACTGCAGAGCTCTCTGATCCACAGGTAAAAGCGGAACTGACTGCCTCTATCCATGCTGCCCTTCACCGCTATACTTATCACAAGGCTGATTCTGCCTCTATATTGATTGACTTGCAACATGGTCCTGCATGGAGAGAAGAACAATATCATTCACAAGTCAATAGTTGTGAAGTGAACTGGGAAGATGCTCAAACACTGACAGGACATGTCAATAACACGGTATGGGTCAATCAAGATTATTTCTTTGTGATGAAATTCAACCGTCCGGTAGTCGATTCACTTTATCTTCCGATGGGCGAAACAGAAAAAGGAAAACGCATCATTGCCTCTTTTGACATGCAGCCGGGAGACGAGCTGATGATGAAAGTGGCTCTTTCCACCACCAGCATAGACGGGGCTAAAAAGAATCTGGAAGCAGAAATTCCTGCCTGGGATTTTGAAGGAGTAAGAGCTACCGCCCACAATGAATGGAATAACTATTTGAGCCGTATTGAAATAGAGGGTACCGATGATGAAAAGACAAATTTCTATACTTGTTTCTACCACGCATTGATTCAGCCTAATCAAATTTCGGACGTAGACGGTATGTATCGTAATGCCGCCGACTCTATTGTAAAAGCCGGAACTGGTGCTTTCTATTCTACGTTCTCTTTGTGGGATACTTACCGTACCGCTCATCCGTTTTATACATTAGTGATTCCCGAACGTGTGGACGGTTTTGTGAATTCTCTCATCGAACAGGGTGAAGTGCAAGGCTTCCTGCCTATTTGGGGATTGTGGGGAAAAGAGAATTTCTGTATGATTGGTAATCACGGCGTATCAGTCATTGCCGAGGCTTATCGCAAAGGATTCCGTGGCTTTGACGCTGAACGTGCTTTCAATATAATAAAGAAGACGCAGACTGTATCTCATCCGTTGAAGTCTGATTGGGAGGTTTATACGAAATATGGTTATTTCCCGACAGATCTGATAAAAGCAGAATCTGTATCTTCCACTTTAGAATCTGTATATGATGATTATGCTGCTGCCGATATGGCACGTCGTATGGGTAAAGAGGAAGATGCCGCTTATTTTGCGAAACGTGCTGACTATTATAAGAATCTTTTCGATCCGGAGACGAAGTTCATGCGTCCGCGCAAAGCTGACGGAACTTGGAAAGCTCCGTTTAATCCAAGTGCATTGGCACATTCTGAAAGTGTCGGTGGAGATTATACGGAAGGAAATGCATGGCAATATACTTGGCATGTACAACATGATGTTCCAGGATTAATCCAGTTGTTTGGGGGAGAAAAACCTTTCTTGAATAAATTAGACTCATTGTTTACGGTTAAGCTAGAAGGTGAAAGTTTGGCGGATGTTACTGGATTAATCGGGCAATATGCTCATGGAAATGAGCCAAGCCATCATGTTACTTATTTGTATGCACTGGCTGGTCGTCCGGAACGTACACAGGAATTGGTTCGTGAAATATTTGATACTCAATATAAAAACAAACCCGACGGACTTTGCGGAAATGATGATTGCGGACAGATGTCTGCTTGGTATATGCTTAGTGCGATGGGATTCTATCCGGTAGATCCGGTAAGTGCGGAATATGTATTCGGTGCTCCACAGTTGCCGAAGATGACCTTGCATTTGGCCGATGGCAAGACTTTCACAATTATTGCGGAGAATTTGTCGAAAGAACATAAATATGTAGATAGTATTACATTGAATGGCGAACCATATACAAAGAAAACGATCTCGCATGAGGATATTGTAAAAGGTGGTACACTGGTGTATAAGATGAAGTAATAAATTCTCAAGCATTCTCACTGCGATGAGTATTTTTTCTCATCGCAGTGAGAATTTTTTCTCATTCCTATGAGTATTTTTTCTCATAGTATTGAGAATTATCCCTTGTCAGAACATACGGAAACGGCGTTTTACACAGACTGAAACTACCTTTATTGCATAGTCCTGCTCACCTCTATACGTTGTTTTTCAAACTTCTCATTATTGGTGTTGCGATTACTAACCTCTTTACAGCGAATAGGTGCACTCATTTCAAGCAAGCGCAAAATCTCATTTAAAGATTCACCTTCAAAAGTCGCTTTATAGGAATACTTTCCTAGTTCGGCGTCTTTCAGAATAAATTCCACGTTATAAGTCTGTCCCAAACGCTTGAATACATATTCCAGCGGGTCATCTCTAAAAATGAGTATTCCATCTTTCCATGAGCACCATTTATAAGTATTGGTCTTATTGACGTTATATAGAGCAGTGCCTAGATTATAGTCAATCTTCTCTCCCGGTGAAAGGGAAATCGTCTTTTTCTGGTCAAGAGTAACTGCGACCTTTCCTTTTACTAATGTCACTGCTGCTACATGATCCGGAGCGTATGCGTTCACATTGAATGCTGTGCCGGTAGCTTCTACAGTCAGTTGTTTGGTTTTTACGATGAAGGGATGCTTTTTATCGGATTCTACTTCAAAATAGGCTTCACCCTGCATCGAAACAACTCTTTGCTTATCACTGAATTGAGTCGGATACTTTAAAGAACTTCCGGCGTTTAGCCAAACTTTAGAACCGTCAGGCAGATTAACTACCGACCAAGTGCCATAAGGAGTGAATAACTCCTGATAAGTCTCTGCAATTTGAGAAGCGGGTTTAAAATAAAGATAAGCAGATAATATCAGTAAAGGAAGAAGTAAGATAGCTGCCACTTGCTGCCAATAGTGCAGGAAGGACAACTTAGGACGAACGGAAACCGGCTGGTTTGGATGGAGAATCTGCTCCATTACTTTTCTGTGCGCACTGTCCACATCTATCTCTTCCGGATTAAAGGCCGGGTGACTGATCTCCCATATATTCTTTTGTGCCAGAAAGCTTTTATAATTTTCGGGAGTAGCTGATATCCAATCATCCAGTATCTTAATGTCTTCTGCTGTAGACTCTTTCGAGAGATATCTGGAGATTATAATTTCTATGTCTGAATCTTTATTTATCATATGCATTTTACCTTATATATAATAGACGTTTCAGAAAGAAAATCCCACATTCATTAGTGGAAAAGAAATAAAAAAAGTAGTAAATAAAAATCTTTTAATAAGATGCGAAGCTGCTTCAACGCTTTGCTGATACGTACTTCTACCGTTCTGACAGAGATATTCAGGCGATTGGCTATTTCCTGATATTTAATGTTTTCTAATCGGCTCATCTCGAACACTTCTCTTTCTTGAGGAGGTAATTGTTCCAATGCATTTTTAAGTTGCCGGCATAAATCAGAATACAGTATGTAGTTTTCTGTCGTATCTATATCTATAGAATCCGATTTAAGTTCGTAAGCAATGTGTTCATCTATAATCCTGCGATGGCGTAATTCGTCCAGACAGTAATTCCTGACCGCTTTCAGTAAATATGATTTTAGTGAGTTCTCAATTACCAATGATTTCCGGTCATTCCATAGTTTGAGAAAGATATTTTGCACAATATCTTCACAGGTAGATTTCTCCGGAATGTAAGTACCGCCAAACAATACCAAATCTTTATAATAAGCATGGAATAGTCGGGTAAAAGCCTGTTTATCATCCTGTTTTAGTGCTATTACCAGAAAACGGTCGTCGGAAGTCTGTTGTTGGATATTCGGCATAGTATTGTAGTAAAGGTTCTATTGTCGGGGGTAAAAATAGAAAGATTATTTGGGATAAACGATAGTTTGAAGAAAAAATAATGCAGATGAAAAAATAATGTGATATCCAATGTGGCTTTTATTTTTAGAAACGTCTTATTGATAGAAACGAGAGAAAAACACATTTATTAACCTTTAAATAATACAAGCCATGAGAAAGACATAATCAGTGAATTCAGCTTCCGACAACTGATAAAAAAAGGAAGGTCTGACTCACCTTCCTTTCCAAAGATTCAGTTATTCGTTAATCAACTTATTTGTAGAACCAATAACCAAACATGTAAAGGTATGAAACTTATTTCAATTAGAAAAATGAAAAAGAGAATTAATGTACCTGCAAATGTAAAAATGGGGAGAATCTGTGCTATATGGTTGTTTTGTATAGCTTTGCAAGCTATCAGTATACCTATCTTGGCACAATCCGCCAAAATTACATTGCGACTGAAGAATGTGACTGTAGAGGAGGTCTTGACTAGTATCGAAAATCAGACAGAATATCGTTTCTTATACAACAAAGACATTGTTGATGTAAGCCGTATAGTAAGCATTACTGTGAAAAATGAACGGATGACTCTGGTGCTGGATAAACTTTTTAAAGGCGAAGGAGTATCTTATACGATTGAAAAACGTCAGATTGTATTAAACAAAGTTTCATCTCAACCACAGGATAACAAACAGCCGATCAAAGTGACCGGAAAGGTAGTGGACGAATCCGGAGAGGTTCTTCCGGGAGTGACTGTGATGATAGAAGGGGCTACTCAAGGAACCATTACCGGTATAGATGGCAATTACCAGTTGCAAGTTCCGGAAGGCTCGACACTGAAATTTACTTCAATAGGTTACACTACATATACGCAGAAAATTACCCGACCGATGACGTTGAATGTGACGATGAAAGAAGATTCGAAACAGTTGGATGAAGTTGTTGTGGTAGGGTATGGGACGACCACCCGTAAGAATCTGACAACTTCCATTGCAACGGTAAAAACGGAAAAAATATCGCGAGCCGCAACAAGTAATATGTCACAGATGTTGCTTGGGCGGGCTGCCGGACTGGAAGCTACGTTGACAAGCCCGCAACCGGGTGGAGCAGTTGACCTTTCAATTCGTGGGGCAGGTACTCCTATCTTTATAGTGGATGGCGTAATGATGCCTTCCACTTCTTTAGAGGTTGGAAACGGAAACCAGGTTATGCCCAACTCTATCAATCGTTCGGGATTGGCCGGACTTAATCCTGCCGATATTGAATCTATCGAAGTGTTAAAGGATGCATCTGCCTCCATTTATGGAATTGGTGCAGCCAATGGTGTCGTTTTAATCACTACAAAGAAAGGTACTGAAACTCGTCCCCAAATCACTTATGAAGGAAATTATTCTATCGTGAAAAACTATCCGTATCTGGAACCTTTGAGTGGGGAAGAATATATGAATGTTGCCAACATTTTCAATAAAGAAAACTATTTATTTACGAATGGTATGTATCCTTATGGTGATAAACCTTTTGATAATAAATGGGTACCTCAATTCTCACCTCAACAGATAGCTGCCGCTCAAACAACAGACTGGCTGGATTGTGTATTAAAGGATGGTAGCATCAATAATCATAATATCACAATTACGGGTGGTTCTAAACTGCTGAAATATTATCTGTCCGGAAATTATTACAAACAGGAAGGTACGGTAGAAAACTCCGCTATGGAACGTTATGCTCTTCGGACAAACATTTCTTCACAATTGCTTCCATTTCTTAAGTTGACAGCAATTGTTAATGTAAACGAAAATGAATATACAAATTCAACTTCCGGTGGCGGAGGTGGTGGAAATGGGTACGATGCCATACAATCAGCATTGACTTATCCTTCTTATTTACCGATCAGAGGTGAGGACGGAAAACCTACCTTATATTCAAATTACCCTAACCCGGCCGAAATGATAAAAGTTAGTGACCGGACTAAAACAAGCGGTTATTATCTAAACTTTGCTGCCGATGTGGATATAATCAAGGATATGTTGTCCTTCCGTTTGATGTATGGCATTAATAAGGAGAATGCTAATCGTAATCTGTATATTCCTTCTGATATATATTTTATGGACATGTATAAATCAAGAGGGCATTTGGGATATGTTGAACGTAGAAACCAAACTATGGAAGGCACGTTGACTTTCAAAAAGCAGTTTGGAGATTTGTTACGTGTCGATGCCGTAGTCGGTATGGGAAGGTATACGAACGATTCAAATGGACTTGAACTTGACTACGAACAGATTAACGATCACATTGCAGCTGATAAGGTGGAAGCTGCGGAAGGCGCTTTCTACCCGACTTCTTTCAGAGCAGCCGACGAACGTCGTTCTCAATTTGCCAGGGCAAGTGTGGATGTGCTCGACAGATATGTAGTTGCCGCTACTATTCGTCGCGATGGAACGGATAAGTTTTTCCCGGGAAAGAAATATGCCTATTTCCCTTCAGTATCATTGGCTTGGAAATTATCTAACGAGCCGTTTATGAAGCATATATCATGGATTGACCAGTTGAAGATTCGTAGTAGTTATGGACAGACAGGTAATGATAATCTGGGTAGTTCGCTTTATGGCACTTTCAGTCTGGCAGCCCAATATATCAAGTTCTCTAACAATTCAGTGACTTATGTGCCCTATCTGCTTAGCGGTCCTGATTACCCGAATGTTACCTGGGAAAAGACTACCATGAAAAATATAGGTATAGACTTTTCAGTCCTGAAAGATAGAATCTGGGGAAGTTTTGATATGTTCCGCAATGATGTAACCAACTTGCTGGGATATGACTCTGCCTCTCCGCTTAGTATGACATCTTCCGTCCCGATGAATTATGGACATTATGTACGTTACGGATGGGATGCGACTATTAACTCACTAAACTTTGAAATCCCCCGTGTGTTTAAGTGGACCTCACAATTGACCTTATCACATCATAATGCCGTTTGGAAAGAACGGATGCCCAATTATTATTATGAAGAATATCGAATCCGTAAGAACGAACCGGTGAATGCTTATTATTACTATGAAACGGAAGGCGTTATCAACATAGATAAAAGCAATATGCCCGAATCGCAGAAATCTTTGCCGGCAGATGCGCAACAGCCCGGTTATCCGATTATTAAGGATGCAAATGGGGATAACAAAATAACGATTGATGATGTGAAGATGCGGAATACACTTCCAAAAATTCACATAGGCTTTGGAAATACATTTGTATACAAAGATTTTGATCTGGATGTATTTATGTATGGACAATTCGGACGTACACGCTATAACTATGCATATCGTTGGGCACTTGTCGGAGATGTGTATTACACGAGTTCCAAGAATTCGAACAAATATGTATATACTATCTGGAATTCCCAAACCAATCAGAATGGAAACCGGCGTGGTATTGCTTCAACAAAGGCTGTCGCTTTACCTGGTAACGTAGGCTTTGAGGAAGATTATCAGAATGCTTCGTTCGTACGTGTCAGGAATATCACTTTAGGATACAACCTTTCAGGAAAGAAGCTGGGAAGAGTGGGTGATTATGTGAGTTCTATCAGAGTTTTTATCGACTGTCAGAATCCGTTTACTTTTACCAAGTTTGTAGGTGTCGATCCTGAAATAAAGACGGGTGGCGACGGCTCCAAAGCAGAGTATCCGATGACGAGAACATACTCCTTCGGAGCAAAAATATGTTTCTAAGAAAACCTGTAACGAAAGAAAAGATTGAAAATATGAATAAGAATAAATTATTTAAGGTGTTTGTCATGATTGCATTTATCATGTGCAGTTGTGAGGATAATTTTGATCCCAAGATGTATGGCACGTTGAATGTTTCTAATTATCCGGTGACTGAAGCCGAATACGAATCATTTATGATGACCTGCTATATGCCTTTTACGACAACATGGACCTATTGGATCGGTGCCGGAACAAGTGGCAATCAGCACGGTTGGTATATCCCTGCCGGAGGTGTACTGAAGTTCTTTGATTATCCGACAGATGAGGTGGCTGTGTGGAATAATGGTTGGGGAGGCGGATATTATTTCCTTTCTAAAGCCGATTTCAGTCAGTGTGTTTATTACACAAGCAGTACGTTAAGTGATGAAAGGCCGAACCACTTTCCGAAAGTAAGTGAGATTTCCTACTTCACCAATGTGATTGGAACTTTGGAGAAGGCTTCTACCGAAGTGGTCTCCGAAGAGCGTAAAAGGGAGTTTATTGCCGAGGCCCGTCTTTGTCGGGGATTGATGATGTATTATTTATTGCATGTATATGGTCCTGTTCCTTTGATTGTCGATCCGGACGATCTGATTAATCCTTCAAAGCTGGAAAATCTGGTACGTCCGACATTGCAGCAAATGACGGAGTGGATTATGGCTGATTTTGATTATGCTTATCAGTATATTGCAGATACACAGCCGGGACAGGGACGTTACAATAAAGACTATGCACGTGTATGCATCATGCGGCATTGCTTGAATGAAGGCTATTATATGTCTGGTTATTATCAGAAAGCAATTGATATGTATAATGAGTTGAAGGGGCGGTATAGTCTTTTCAAGAAAGGGGACAATCCTTATATCGAGCAATTCAAAAATGCCAATAACTTTAATTCGGAAGTGATTATGGCTGTCAGTTGTGATGAAACGGCGGATGGTACGAATAAGTCCGGCAACTTTAACCCGCTGATGATGCTTGCTACTCCCGATAATGCAGCCAGAGTGGACGATCAGGGAAATCCGACTCCTTTCTATCTGCAAGGGCAGGGATGGGGACAAACTTTCAACGTGTCTCCGAAATTTTGGGATACGTATGATCCTTCGGACAAACGTCGTGAAGTGATTCTGACCAAATATTATACGACTGCAGGAACCTGGATTGACCGGAATACTACTACATGGGACGGTTTTATCATTAATAAATTCCCGGTGGAAACAGCTACGGCTTTTCAGGGGACTGATATACCGTTAGCTCGTTGGGCAGATGTATTACTCATGTATGCGGAAGCCGAAGTACGTAAAAACAATGCGGCTCCGTCCGCTGACGCTATTGCTGCGGTCAATGAGGTGCGTAAGCGTGCCGGACTGGGAGATCTTCCGTCATCGGCAACAGCGAATGTTGACGCTTTCCTGGATGCTTTACTTACGGAAAGAGGACATGAAATGTTGTATGAAGGGATGCGTAAAATAGATCTCATCCGTTTTAATCAGTATGCGCAGCGTACAGCGAAGATCAAAGGAGTGGCTCCTACACATCAATATGTGCCTATTCCTAATTATGCGGTTCAACAAGCTTCGGAATCTTATGGAAAAGTGTTGGCACAGACATTTGAACGTGAGGGATGGAAAGCGGATCTTGCGGCAGCTCGCAATTAATGTCATCATTCATTATTGTTAAACTAGAGATCTTAAGAAAAATGAAAAAGATATACGTATTATTCATGTCGTCGTTATTGCTCCTTTCGTGTGCAAAAGATGATGTTAGTAAGCCAAGTGAATGGCCGGAGTGGCCTACACCTTCAAAACCTAAAATAGAAAATGCCGTATTGCGGGGAGTGAATGGTGAAACGGTTGTGGCGGCTGGTGATAAAGTGAAGTTCACCGCACAGGTCAGTGATGAATATAATGATTTGGTTTCATTCCAATTATTAGTGACAATGGATGGAGCCGAAATCTTGAATTTGTCTAAAGGATTGAGCGGACGTTCTGCAGTTATTGAAGAGGAAGCTACTTTACCTTTTGTTGCCGGTTTCCAGAATGGACGTCCTGTGGTGACTATAAAAGCTGTAAACGATTTAGGTGGCAATGAATCGACTCTGACTTTGGATGAGGCCGCAAGTGTGGCGGTGACCCGTCCGGAAACACCTTCCCAATTATACCTTGTTGATGATTTGGGAAATGTGTATGAAATGGACAAGGAGAGTCAGAATGAAACGGATTATAGTTTCCGGACGAGTGCGGCGGATTTGGCAGGGATTGGCGACCATTTTAAAGTTGCCGAAAAGATAATAAATAACAAACCTGATTATTCCGGTTTGGTATGGGGATATTCAGACAATAAGATCGCGATTGTGACTGATGATGCAGCTACTTCGATTCCGACTCCTAAGGTAGGGAGTTATACATTGGAGAATATCACTTTTGATATGTTGAGCTTTCTGGCTGATAAGACTTTGACATACAGCATTGATATTGATAAGTCCCGCTTCTTTGATGTGGGAGGAGGATATGTCCAGTTGGATGTTCAGTTGGTAGAAAGTGCCAAGATTAATTTTATAGGTTTTGGTAGTGATGTCACCAATATGCTCCGGCCGGAATTCTTTAAAGATGTTTCAGGGAGCAAAGCAAAATTCGATGGTCCGTCGGTACTTTATAACTTGAAATATAATACATCAAATGGTTTCATGTATATGGAACGTCCGCGGGATGTTTTTTATCCGGAGGTGATGTATATTCTCGGTACTGGAGTCGGATTTCCACGCGAACCTTATGTGGCTACGCTTGCTTGGGACTTCGCATATCCTCACCAATGGTTCTTCTTTAAAAAGGTCGGTGCAAATACTTTCGAAGCAGTTGTATACATCGACCAGACGATGGGATTTAAGTTCTATAGAGGATATGGATGGGCGCAAGAGGAAGATACGAAGAACTCATATACGGTTGAGCCTGTCAACTTGGTTACGAGAAATGCTCCCGGCGATCTGATTCCCGGTCCTGATTTTAAAGCCGGACTTTATACGATACATATTGATAAAGCCAGTGAAGTGATACGATTGACTCCTTACAATTAAGAGGGGGGCATGATTAATAGTCTTTAATTTAATATTCAATAGAATTATGTATATATCAATGAAAACATATAGTAAGAAATTTCTGGTTACGTTCTTTTTCTCGATGTTGCCAATGTTATTAATGTCTTGTTCGATGGATCCGGAGAAAGCCTCTTTTTCTATTTCCGGGAATTTGGAGAAGTTACAGATCGGTAATGACGGTTTTACGGAGGTTTATTCGATAAAGTCTAATACGGAATGGAAATTTGTAAACGAGACGGATCAGTCTTGGGTTACCGTCTCACCGGCCAAAGGAAGTGGAAACGGAACTGTGACAATTACTGCAAATGCAAATACAGGAACCGGACGTACGGCTGTATTCCGCGTAGTACCTAATGGAGTAAAGACACAAGAAATTGAGATCATTCAGGGTAATTCTTATATCCCTACAACTGATGGAGAATTCCCGATTATAGCATGGACCGGAGTGGAAGCAGACAAGTCGCTGGAGAAATTTCCGGTGATGAAAGCATCCGGCATTAATATTTATCTGGGATGGTACGATGATTTGGAAACAACATTGAAGGTGCTTGACGCCGCACAGAAGACCGGAGTGAAAATGATAACTTCTTGTAAGGATCTCTTGTCTGTTGCTACTGCCGAAGAGGTTGTAAAAGCGATGATGAATCATCCGGCTTTGTATGCCTATCATTTGAAGGATGAACCGGAAGTGAATGATTTGCCGGGTTTGGGTGAATTGGTGAAGAAAATTAAAACCATCGACAGCCATCATCCTTGTTATATCAATTTGTACCCCAATTGGGCATGGGGGAAAGAACTTTATTCTGAAAATGTAAAGTCGTTTATAGAACAAGTCCCTGTTCCGTTTATTTCGTTTGACAATTATCCTATTGTATCTATAAATGGTGCTCCCAGCATTGTCCGTCCGGACTGGTATCGGAATCTGGAAGAAATATCGGCTGCTGCTAAAGAGAACAAAAAGCCGTTTTGGGCATTTGCACTTGCACTTTCTCATAAGCTTGATGAAACTCATTTTTATAAGATACCGACATTGCCCGAGTTGAGGTTACAAGTCTTCAGTGATTTAGCTTATGGTGCGCAGGCAATCCAGTATTTTACCTATCGCGGACTTCAACATGACGATCCGACCGAAGTGTATGATCTGGTCAAGACAGTTAATCAGGAAGTACAACAGCTTGCAGGTATATTCTTGGGAGCACAGGTTATTTCTGTATCTCACACCGGAAGTGAAATACCTGAAGGCACGAAGGCTTTGGGAAGTCTGCCGACTCCTATAAAATCATTGACTACGAGTGATACAGGTGCTGTTGTCTCTGTTCTGGAGAAAGGTGGTAATCAATATCTTGTGGTAGTAAATAGAGATTTTCGTAATGTGATGAACCTGTCTATCGATGTGGATAGTTCTGTTAGCAGAGTGTTGAAAAATGGTTCAACGACTACTCCGGACGGCTCTACGATAGCAGTCGAACCGGGTGATATGGTAATATTTACGTGGAGAAAATAAAAAGATTTTTAATTTGATAAAGTAAAACGATTATATGAAAAAGATATTACTTTCCTTTTTTATTGGTGCTATGTTGATTGCCTGCAACCAGAAAACGGTCTCTGTTCGTGAGGTCTGGACAAAAGAGCAGGCTAATGAGTGGTATAAACAATGGGGATGGCTTCGTGGATGCGATTTTATTCCGAGCACGGCAATCAACCAAATGGAGATGTGGCAGGCAGATACTTTTGATCCGGTGACTATTGATCGTGAACTGGGTTGGGCGGAAGAAATAGGCATGAACTGTATGCGCGTATATTTGCATCACCTGGTTTGGGAAACAGATAAGGAAGGCTTTAAGAAACGTATCAATGAATACCTTACTATTGCCGACAAGCATCATATCTCTACCATCTTCGTCTTCCTGGATGATTGTTGGAATCCTGTATATCAGGCTGGCAAACAGCCGGAACCACAGCCGGGAGTACACAATTCGGGATGGGCACGTGACCCGGGTGATCTGTATTATAAAGGCGATACGGCAGTGATACTTCCGGTATTGGAAAGCTATGTGAAAGATATCCTGACTACCTTTAAGGATGATAAGAGAATTGTATTATGGGATTTATATAATGAGCCCGGAGGTTCGGGAGGATATAGATACGGTGAAAGAAGTTTGCCGTTATTGCAGAAAATATTTACGTGGGGACGAACGGTGAATCCGTCACAACCTTTGTCGGCCGGAGTTTGGGATATGAGCCTGACTAATCTGAAT
>ERZ894209.603-NODE-603-length-17674-cov-39.858932_pt1 | contig 17674 bp, 24 predicted proteins | sample MGYA00380288_ERZ894209 | MGnify/ENA primary metagenome ERZ894209 (study PRJEB32331, sample SAMN06328482) | human gut metagenome | biome: human gut microbiome; feature: stool | host: Homo sapiens | collected 2013-12-13 ... | reverse complement strand
GGAGGGAACAAAGTACAACATTATCGCCGTAGACGGCGACTAGCGCTGATTATAACCGGCTCAGCCATCAGTAATACCTCCCCAACTGTTTCATGTACTTGATGAACTGTCGAAGATGGTACTGAGCTTCTTTTCCAACTTCCGGGTCTGATACTTCCAGCTGCTTCTTCCCGGTGTCGCATATTCTTATCTGTACAGTGGCGGATATATACATATCAGTTTCAACCGTGTATTTAACATCTTCGATTTTATAAACATTATCCTCGATGATCTGAATAGTATCTACCATGTCGCCATTCTTAGTCGTGATGATCATAATCCCATCCTAACAATATCCCGAAACCAGTTGTTGAGCTTCATGGACTCGTACCGCACGCACCCCATCTACGGTGCCCATTGAACAACGCTTTTACGTACAGGAACAACTTTGAAGATTGTGTGCAAGGATGTGGGTGCTTGTTTGCATCGTTTCTTGTAGTGGTTTATAGCCTTGTTCTTATCTTTGAACGAAACAATAAGTTCACCGTCGCACCAGTATTCGTACTTAACATCCTCATGCGCAGATAGCATAGATGCTCCTTTCGTATTTGAATCAGTACATTCTACAAAATCATAGAAGCCACGCTTGCGCATATTCCAATCATCCCCATCGTCATACCGATAACCGCAAGTTTTAAGTTCCTTTCTGTTCTTGTCATCATTTCAACATCAACCCGTCCAATTCGTGTGTACAAATCATCACAAGTCTTTGAAATGGAATCGAACTGCTCACGACGTGTACCAATCTCGTCCTGCAAATCATCGTTCAAATCAAGCATCATGCTGTTGTACTTGTCCTGAATGGAACTCACTGTACCCATCTGTGGCTCGTTCGGTGTCTCAAACTCCATGAACTCTGCAACCATCTTACCCCCAATACGCGAACTGATAACAAACCAACAGGCATCCGATAATGACGATGCCCACACCTGCACGTGCTGCGCGTATGTTCTCGCGCTCACGTCTCCAACACGTGTTGCAATCCGTGCTTGTCAACGAACAATAGACTAGCGCGGTACCGAACAGAATCACGGCTATGCAGACTAGCATTTCTTCCCCGTCACCGTTGAAACGTACTCGAAGAACTCGTTCGCAGCCTTATCCATGTCGAACATGATTCCGCTCAACGGTTCGCTGGTTTTCGGCTTAACCCTAGTGGTGAACCCGCTCTCCTTCCCGTCCATGTACTCGATAATCTCGAACAGTTCCTTGCTGGCGTGCATCAGCAGCCCGTCACCACCAGCTTGCTCTTCCATGAGAAGTTCCAACGGGCAACACTTGTGGAGTATGTACACTTCTCCGTCACGGTAGGAATAGAACAACTTACCCATAGCACAGTCCTTTCAATCGGTTTTTGCCTGCAATAGTATAGTATCAAAAACCACTTGCCTTGTCAAGAAGAAAAGCAGCCCTCTTTCGAGGGCTGCAAGCTAGATGCCGTAATACACGCTGTTCACATAGTCCTGCACAGTCTGGTAGTCATAACCAGCAGCCGTAAGGCGGTCGTACCTGTCCTGACCGTTTCCGTAGTTGCCAAGGTACACGTCGTATGCAACGTCGGCAATCCAATCGGAACCAGTTGAACCGCCGCCGATGCCGTAATACACACGGTTCACATAGTCCTGCACGGTCTGATAGTCATAACCAGCAGCTTCAAGATTGTACTGTCGCTCTGGCTGGTTTCCGTACCATCCCTGCAACACACCGTATGCGGCTTCCTCGATGCTGCCAGGAACAGGCGCTTCTGGCGTATCGGGTGCGGAACCCTCGCCATCGTCATAGGTCATAGCAGACGGGTTGTCGAGGTAATACTGAACAAGGTTCTCGAAATCGCCCCAAGTCTTGCCCCACTTTGCGAAGTACGGAATAGGGTCAACGTGGTCTGTGCCTCCCCACACGTAACGCGCTTCGTTGTGGGAAACCATTCGGTCGATGCCCCAACCCTGCTGGTTGAGGTACACGGCGCACCATTGCGCCGCCGTGTCGAATCCAACCTCGAAGTCGTGCTGGTTGGTGGCTTCGCAAATCTCGATGCCGACGCTGTACCAGTTTCCGTTGCCAACGTGCCACGCAACGGCGTTTCCGCTCATGGTCTGGTACACCGTGCCGCCGTCAGTCCAGTCAGCAACCCATTGCGCCATAGGCGTGTCGTTACCCATCCGCTGCCAGTATTGGACGTGATTCCATGCGGTCGCTCCCTCGTTCGCCGTGGAATGAACGACAAGGTTCTGCGGTTGGAACCAGCCGTGACCGTCTGCGATGAAGTTGTCATGCTCCGTCCATGCGTATGCGGGCGCGGCTGTGCCGACCAGCATAGCGAACACGGCAAGCGCCGTGATTGCGCCGATTCTAAGACGCTTCATAAAAGTGCCGATCATTCTAACCCTCCATCTTGTCCACATGGTCATCGAACTTCGTGGTGAGCGCGGTAATGGCAAGCGTGAGGTCTTTCAGCGTGTCGTTCATCTTGACGTAAAGCCACCCCATGAAGCAGCAAGCCACGATAGGGAACCCCACGCTGCCGATAGCCGTGATCACCATATCGACCGTAGTAGTGTCCATTTCAACCTCCTTCCTAAAATCCCAGATAGTCGAACACGTTGTTGAAGAACTCTCGCGTCTCGATAGTGTCGAAGAACACGCTTCCCTGCATGTACAGCTTGCGCACGCTCCGCAACACCACGCTAGACTTCTCTATCATAAGCAGGTTAGGCTGCATATCCGATTTTGTCAAGACGTAAACCAGCGCATCTTTCGGGTACCTGCGCGACACGTAGTAAACACCCTCCGTGTAGTCAACCCAAACACCGACCGTCCTGTTGTCGAACCGCAACGCGAAGTAGAATCGCGCTTCCTCCGACTTCTTGGCGATGAACTTGTCGTTGTCATCGTAGAACATGTTTCCCACTGCGTAATCGTAATATGACGTTCCACGTATCATCTGACCGAATCTTGTCGTGTCCACGTGCGCCCTGAACCGCTCGCTCTGCACGATCTCTACACACATGTACCCTTTGTGCGCCATGAGAAAGCGCTTTCCCTTCCTCGGCTTCAACCTCCATCCGATGAAGTACGGATTGGTGAGCGCCACGGCGTTAGCCATGAACATAACCTTAACCCTGTCCTGAAATCGGTCAACCGTGTTGTAGAAGTCTTGGAACTGCTTCAACTCGTTTTGCAAGTAATGCAGCGAACCCTTGTCAATGATGAACTCGTCAAATCCTATCATATCAACGTCGGGATAGGGTACAGACTTTTTGGTCAGCGCGTTTGCCAACGTGATGAAGAAACATAGCAAGCGCCATTTCTCTGGCTTTTCATCACCTATCGCAACCTTTCTGATGTACCCTTTCATTCCCTCAACTTTGAACTCCCACGATGGGAAGCGGTCAACAATATCCTGAAAGAACTCCTGCTTGTCATCGAACTCCGACTTGTATCTGCGCAAGTATATGAACTGCTTGCCAGTCTTTATGAAATGCCTGATTCGCTTGTACTTGAAATCATACGTCTTGCCAGTGCCACGCCCGCCGATAACGAAATTGAACATAGCGTTGCGCGTCATAATGTCGTGAGAATCGTAATACATGCTGTCGCTCATAGGTACCGTCTCACCTCCCAATAATACATGTACCGTGGATAGTTCCTAGCATCGGTTGTGGTTTGGTCTGGTCCGTAATCGGGTCCACCATGTCCCCAAAGTTCATTGTTGCCCATGTACAGTTCAACGTGGTCAAATGAGCTGTTCCAACCACTCCACATAATCAGCACCAAATCGGCTGGCTTCATATCCTCGATGGGTAGGTTGTCACCAGAATAGCCGCTTGCTATCTTCGTCCCCTTGCCCGCCATAGCGCCCGTCCACGTGCCAACGTCGATTCCAGCAACCTGCTGGTACGCGAACCACACCGTAGAAGAACAGTCACCATATCCGCTGCTTATGGGGTCAAGCCGTCCAGCACCCTGCGAGTACGCGAACCTGTCAAGCCATGAGCGGTACAATTCGCATATGGCGTTCTGCGCTTCGCTTCCGCTCTCCGAACCGCCGCCCTCGTTGCCGCCGCCAATGTCAGTTCCGTTCGCGTTGTACCCGTTAATCCAAACCTGTCCAGATGCGGGATAGAATATAACGCCTTTTTCGTACTCGTCTTTGCCGTAAAGAATGAGTGTATCACCATTCTGAATGATGTACCCTAGCTTGCTTGCTTCTGTGTCAATGCCTGGCTCGTTGCCGCCGGGCGTGGTGTCAACGTCTCCGCTCTGACCGAAATCAGGCGGGTTGCTCTCACCGTCCCAATCCTTCAATCTCTGGTACACGGTGTTGTAGCGATTCCTGTACTGCCCAAGAACCCCATGATTCATGCAAACGGTGTATATCCTATCGAGGTCGGCGCTGCCGCCCGCAGTTGCAATGACCTGTCCAGCGCTTGCTGGCGATTGATGGTACATGCTCATTGCGAAAATCAACGGCTTAGGATAGGACTGGCTCATGCCCCAATTTTCAAGCGTTGTGATGTACCCCTCAAAATCGGCGATAGCCTGATTCTCCTGAATCACATGGTTTTCCTCGTCTTGGAAAACAGTTATGATGCTGTTCCCCTCGTCCCTGTTCAGGTAACGGCTAGTCCACCACGCACTACCAGCATCATGCGATTCAATATCAGAACGCAACGAAGCAGCCAACTGCCCGTAGGCAGTTGGCATTTCGTTTTTGATGCGGTTGAGCAGCGCAGCAGCCCGTGTACCATACCACTGCATCATCCCTATCGTGATAGGGTCGTTGTAGTTCACGGCTGTCCAATTCCAGTTGGATTCTACCTCGCCGATAACGTACATGGCATAATAGCATATGGTTCTGGTACTTGGCATGGTGCATCCTTACTTACCAATTGCTGTAATCGATCATAACCTGAATGCTCGTAAGCTGCTCCCAATTGACTTTGGAACTCCCCACGGTGTTCCATCCATCGGCACGGATGTCACCGTTCGTCAGCACTTCGATATTGGCGATGAACGTCTGTGCGGTTGAACCGCCCCTGTATGCACGGACGGTTGCATAAAGAGTCCTATTCGACGATGGGTTGGGGATGCCAAGCTGAGAGCATTTGGCGATAGTCACGTAATCGGGGTTGTTCGATCCGGGTAGGTCAAGACTGAACGTGAACTTGATCATCTTCCATTTCTTATACACCGCGCATTGCCTCAAGCCATGAGACCATGAACCCGCACTTGGATTGGGTAGCTGAACAATCGTAGGGGTCAGCCATTCCTTAATGGCGTTCTGCACGCCCGTAGGGGATGCCGCCGTTCCATTTGATGCATCAGTCGCACCCACCGTGTCCGTCACTTTGACATGCCCGAATTTCGTAGAAGAACCCTGACCGTAGGTGTTCGCAGTGCTCGCATGATTGGTCGGTGCTTTCCCGTCCACGGCAGTCTGCAATCCGTCAATGTCGTTCTGCGCTCCCGTGATATCGCCCTCTGCCGCGTCCATGCGGATGTCAAGCGAAGCAATATCCTTCTCGTTCTTTTTCGCGGCACCCTCAACCGTGGTCACGCGACCAGTGAGCGACGTAACGTCGGCTTGCGTGTCCGCAATGTCGCTCTCGTTGGTCTTTGCGAGGGAAAGCGCATCGTCAGCCGTCTTTTGAACGTCCGTGATTTGCGTCCCGTGCGTCTCCACAGTGGATTCCAGCGCCGAAATGTCCTTCTGCGCTTCGGTCATCTGCGTTTGCAGCGTGAGAACGTTGGCGTTGGCGTTGGTAACGTCATCCGCGCTCTTCTTCATCTGCTTGTCAATCTTTCCCATTGCGGCGTTGTACTGGTCACGCAGGTTCGGCTTGTCAGCCGAAGCGTACAGGTCAAGATTGTAGTTCGGCGTGTATTCCGTAGCCATCATTCACTCCCTTCTACGATGCGGGCTTGAAGTACACAATGCCCGCTTTGGTCACTTTTGCTTCCGATAGCTGATGAACAGTCAGAGTTGCGTCGGTATCTTGCGGCTTAAACGAACCGCCTTCCAAATTGTCCACCCTGCCCGCGAGCTTGGTGATTGCCGCTTCGTTCGCGTTAGCCGTTTTCAACGCGCTGTCTGCGGTGGACTTAGCCGTACCTGCCGCCGACGTTGCGGATGCCGCTTCGTCGGAATTGGTTTTCATCTGCGTGTCGATTTTCTCCATCGCCTGATTGTACGCGCCCGTGAGATCTGGCGCGTCCGTGTCGGCGTAAGTCGGCAACTGGTAGTTAGTCGTTGGCGTTCCTGCCATCATTCATTCCCTTCTACGAAGTACCCGTCCCGCACCTCACCGTTAGCGAGAATCGAGCAGGTCAGTTTTCCATCCAAAGGCGGTGCGCCATCATATGTGATTCCAATTGGCACAAAATCCTCGCCCATTAGATAACCACTGAAAACGGCCAATCCACGAACATTCAAGCCGCAATCTGCAAGCTGGTCAACAGTCATGTCAAGCTGCGCAAGAGCATCAACGGTGATTGCATGCACTGTAACATCGTTGAAGAAGTCCCGCATTGCTTTAACGTTCCCTGTGTACGCGCCCACCGTCACATTCCAGATAAGCATACCAACCTGCAAACCTGCAATCAGGTCGCGCAACTCCTTGTCCAGCTTGGCAATCTCCGAATCCGTGTACCCTTCAAGCTGTTCAGTCTGCGCTACCTGCTCCGCATGAATCTGGCTCTTGAAGTCATCGAACTCAACCGTGGTCACAAAATCGCTGTCGATGTTGGCAATCTTGCCGAACAGACAAGCAATCTGCTGCTCCACGGATAGCGATTCGTCGTACACTAGCGGGGTTGTAATCTGGTTGCACGTTCGCCCGCCGCCAAGAAACGGATAGTAGATTCCCATAAATCTCACCTCCCTAAAGCGCGTTCCAATAATCAGTGTATATACCCATGAAAAGCTCGTTCAAATCGCCTATAACCATCATGTCGATGTTCAGGAACGTCTCACGGAACTGCATGAGGGCTTGTGCCTTGGTGATGCCCGATATGCCGCTCACGTGCGTGACGTAATCCTCCAACGTCTTTGAACTCGCCTTCGTGGTGTCGCTTGCTTCGCTTTCCGCATTGCTGTCCTGCGCACTCGTTCCCTTCGCAATCGTGTTGCTCGTGCTGTCAGTGAGGTTGGTCGCGTAGTCCTCGTTCCCGGAAAGCTGCATCTGCGGTGTCGTGCTTACCACGGTTCGCGCCGTGCTGTCGGTGTCGTTCACCGTCTCGCTCGTTGCCTTGGTAGCCGTGTTCTCGGTACGCGAATAGTCCCTAGACTGGTCAGACGTTCCGCTCGTGCTACCCTCCGTGCGCATGTCATAGTTGCTGAACGGGTCGAAATCCTGCAACGCGCTCTTGTACAGTTGATTGTAGAACGGCATAATCTCGTTCATCTTGCGGTTCAGAAAACGCCTGAAAAGCGCGGGAGTCTCCTGCCCAATCTCTCGAAAGAAGAAATGCTCAACAATCTTCGCGTTCAGCGGCGCACGGTATTCTTCATCGAAAATGGGGTATTTGTCAAGCCCCAAATCGAATCCGTTTTCGACAAGCGAACCCAACTCCACCGTGAAGATCGCCCCACGATGATAGGGAACGCCGCACTCTCCGTCCTCGTACAAACTCATAACCCAGCACCTCCATCCGTCTGAACCTCGGTGTCAGCCATGAGAAGCACGTTCATGTTCTGGCTAGAAACGTCCTTGTTCATGTCGCACCAAACCTCAAGCCCGTACTTGCGGTTAATCTGCCTGCACGCTTCGCGTCTGCAATTCAGGCGAATAAGGCGGTTCGCTTCAATCTGACCGTTGTTCGCTTCAACCTCGGCGCTCTGAACTCGCTCCGCTTTGCTGATGTTCGTGTTCTCGATGCCGAAGTACGTCATAATCTCTGCCCAAACCGTCTGCTTTGCTTTGAGCAGTTCGGGCGTGATGAACGGCGCACCAGAACTAAGGTAGGTAATCTGCGACGGGTCGAACATTCCGTCAGCGCCCACGATGATAGGCTCGTTGCCCACATACTGCTTCATAAGGTTCTGAATGGTCAACCGCTGCGATTCAGGGACAACCGCGAATATCGGCATCTTCTGGCTCATAAGGTTCACGTCCATGGTTCTGTCAATGTCCGCAAGCCTACGCGCGTAGATTCGCATTGCGTTAATGTCTGGTCTGCGCAGATAGTTGTTCCAGATGGGTACGCATTCGGTAGACTTCAACCGACGATGAAAGCCGTTAGTGCCGTATGCGATATACGCAAGCGGATTCTGGTACATGTTAATCTGCCCAGACGGTGCGCCCATCGTAGAGAAATAAGCATCGTACTCGTCATCCCAGAAAAACACGCTCATTCCGCGATTGAAAAGTGTCAGTTCGAGAAAGCGCTGGTCAATCTCCGTCGGCAATCCCTCCCAACGGTATATCGCGCAAGCCATCTGCTCCAACATTTCATAGTACATGCGGTACTGCAAGTTGTTCATTTCAGCAGACTGCCACGTGTTGCGCTTGCCCTTGCGATTCCTTCCCATCAGTAACGCACCCCCTTCACAGGCTCGTTGTCGGCTAGGTCGATCTTGTACATTTTATCAGGGTCGCTCCAAACTGTCACGCCCTTTTCAAAAATGCCCCTGATGCTCTCCTTGAACAGTTCGGGAACCTCGCTTGTCGAAAGCGAAACGCTCTGCATCTTCCAATACGTGAAGTTCTCCATGCACTTCAAGTCGGCGGGCGGCACGATCCAACGGTTAACATAGTAGCCGTAGCGCAGCCAGAAATCGCCAACCTGACGCAGGAAGTTCAGCTTCAACCTCTTGAACTTCAACCGCACGCCCATGTACCCCTTGCAGAAGTTGAACGCATCGCCGCCGTTCTGTCCCGAAGTGGACGGCTGCGTGAGCCGCGCATCCTGAACCTTTGCCTGAATGCCCTGAATAGACGTCTCGTAGTCCCCGTTCGCGGCGTACACGGCATAGTCATAGTTCGTGTCCCTCATATACCCCTGCAAGCCGATGTTGTTCTGCGTGGTCGCGGTAGCCGCGCCGACCTGCGTCGCGGTAGTCCTGTTAATCCAGTCGGCGTTCAGCGCGGTGTTCGCACCAGCGAGCGCCATGTTGGCAACGTCCGCGGCGGCACCGCCGAAGTTGCCAGATGCAAGGCTGCCAACAGCGCCAACGCCAGACGAAATCATGGACGAAGCGCCGTTCCACAGGTTCTTCTCCTGCGATATTCCGCTCAATGCCCAGTTCGCCTGATTGGCTACCTGCTGGTTCGCCCATGCGTTCTGCATGTTCGCCCCGCTCTGGTTGAACGAAAGCTGCGCTGCCGTAAGCGACTTCTGCTGTGACCAATCTGCTGCGGCGAACTGGTACGCAAGCCTGTTTCGGTTCGATGCCATATAATATATGTACTGATTGTTCACAAGCGAGAACTGCGGAAAGTTGCTGAACTGAATGGCTATGTCCAAACCCTCTTGGTTGGACTCCGAATGCGGGAACGATTCGCCGCTAGGAAGATAGTAGTCACCATCAACTCTGCCGCCAACCCCGTTGGCTGTGTTGTACCCCTCCACATACGAATAGCCTCGAATGTCGGGCGGTGCCATAACCGTCTCCGTGACAATAAGTATGCTGTCATGACCTTGGTACGAGTTAATCTGCAAGCATTCGGGCTTCAGCACAATCTCGCCGCCGTTGTACGCCGTCATTTCAATAACGCAGTACGGTGACGTGTAGAACTTCAAAAGGTTCTTGTACCGCTCGGGAATATGGAACATGTCCATAACGTGCATCAGGTGCAACGATGTGATGTTCTCGGCTGGTGTAGCTGGCATACGAAACATAGCGATTCCCGCAACGGTCGTTTCCGTGGCGTTCTGAACGAAACGTGCAGGAACCACAGTAACCATGCTGATGCACTGCGAAACCCACGGCGCATCTTGCAGCTTCTTCATCAACTCCAAGAAGTTCTCGCTGTTGCAAGCGTACACCGCCGAACCAGACGGCATACCGTCGTTGACGGAACCAGTAGCCGTTTTGAGCGTCGGGTTTGACACGCTGCCGAACCCAGCAGTTAAATCAGCGGTGCACATGATAACGATGTACGGCGGTTCATTGAGAAAGTTGTCGATTGCGAGGTCTGTAATCTCGTACTCGTCACCTATGTTCAAACCCTCCGCATCTGTCATGTACTCCGAAAGGTTGTAGATGGTGCTGTTCTCGTTGGCGATTCCGATGTGACCCTTGTTCACGTAGCAAAGGTCGAAGCTGATTCTGTCGTAGTATGTCATCCACACGTCAAGCTGCACATTCACCTGCGTGGTGTTCGGCGCTATGTACTTCGCGTCGTTCACGAAGTAGTAGAAAACGTCTGGCTGTCTGCCGCCAGACGGAGGTACGGGTTGCAGCGGGTTCTTCACAACCATGTAGTTGCAACGTGTAACCATGTCAAAGGGCGCGTTCACGCGGATAGGCTCGCCGTATCGAAGATATACAAGCCCGTTCAGCGTGAACGAATACCCGTCAACGGAGCGGGACGCGAAATAAGCGTCCCGCTCCTTGTCGGAATCAAATCGCACCACATCGCGGTACGAAGAATCCCACGGCACGTTGCACATGAGAATAGACGTGTTCGGTGTCCATACCGAATAGTTAAACCTATTCTCGTACTCATAGATGTTCTCTGGCAACCCAGGGAAATCTTGTGCCATGACTTACTCCTTAGCCTGCGGACGTGTACGCCTTGTCAATGCCGATAATCAAATCCTTGTGCTGGTACACCTGCGAACCCATCGCAACGGTCGGGTCAATGTAAGTGCTGGTCGCAGTAACGGTAACGTTCTCCGCAACTTCATCCTCGGCTACGTGAAGCACGCCCTCGGCATCCACGAACGTGCCCAGCTTCAACCGAACGCCGCCGCTCTCAACACCCGTGTTGTTCGCGGTGATTGCGAACGTGCAGCCCTGCGGAACCGTGTACCCCTCCGTCTCGGGCGTTACGGTGCCCTGAACAGTGGCGATAAGGCGCGTCTTTCCACCGCGCTCTGCGTAAGTGGGTTTCACTCCGTCAACCTCCGCATAATCAAGCGTAACACCAGTTGCCTTAATGGCGGGAACAGTCACGCTGGTGCCAGCTTCCGTGGTGAACATGACTGCGTTCACGAAACGGGACACGGAATAGATGCCGTGGTGATGCAGCCAGTAGTTCCACGAAATCGCCTTGGGATTGCGGATGCTCTCGAAGTCGATAAGCGTGTCCGCACACATGAAGAAATCGCGGTCGCACAGAATGGCTTGGCAACCGTCGATGCCGAAATCGTCAATCTCGATAACGCGCATCTTGAAGTCGGCTGCGGATGCGTTGAACGCGAACGCGATAACGTTAACGTCGAGCATAGCCACGAACTCGGGAGTTGCGAACAGAACAAGGTCGTTGTTGTTCGTGAACGTCGGCGCACCTGCGGCGTTGTACTGTCCAGAAAGAAAGCGCATCTTGCCCGCCATCGAGCGCACGGCTTCCGTAATCGCCATAGCATCGTCCTGCTTCTCCGAACGGGTTGCAGCAGCCGACGCATCGGGAACCTGCACCTTGTAGAAGCCGTCGATTCGCGCGTACTCTGCGAAAAGGTTGCGCATGATAAGGTACTCGTCCCAGTAGTCGGACGTGTACGGCGTTTCCATGATGCGCCCCACGAGGTCTTGCAGCCCGTAGTCGGTCAAGAACGCACGACGCAGAAGCATGTCGTTGATGGTCAACTCGTAGTAGTCCTGACGGTTGATGCTGTGAAAGTTGCTCATAACGTCGGGCGCGTGGCAAGCGAACACGTCATCATAGCACTTGTTCGGATCGTAGCGCTTAGCCTGAATCAGCGTGGTGGCAAGTTCCTCGATAGTCTCGCCGTACTGCATCATGCCGCGCTTGAACTGCGCGAGCGGGTTAGTCCAAACCTTGCTCTTGATGACGACATCTCCGATGCGGTTCACAAGCGCGTCGATGAACTCGTTCATCATAGGGCGGTATTCGAGCAGGTTGTTCACCGTCTCGGTAATGTCACCCTGCGTCGCAGCAGGAATGCGCTGCTGGTACGCGAACGAAGCATCGGTGCGAATCGCGTTCAAAATCTGCGCGTTCGTCGCGTTCAGCGTCTTGATAGTCTTAGTTGCCATTGTTGCTGTCCTCCTTGTCATCGGTGAAAAGGTTGTCGATGTGGTACACGGTGCCGTCATCGTCCACGTCCTCAACGACAACACCGTCACCGCTGTTGTCGGCGGGAATCTGCATCAGCAGGTCATAGTTGCGAGCCTTCAAACTCTGAATGTCAGCCTTCATGGCTTCCTCGTTCGACGCATACTCGCTCATGCGGGCTTCCGCAGAACTTCGGTACTCGTCGGCATCCGCTCCCCGCTTAGCCATGTCCGTGAGGAACGTCTCTGCGGTCGCGTACTCGCCATCCTCCATCCTCTCACTGAGCCAAGCGAGCAAATCCTCTAGGTTCATGTTCTTCTCCTTCCAACAAAATAGCCCCCGCCATCTGGTTGTGACCGTGGCGAGGGCTGACTGTGCTGGTGATATTGCCATTCCCGAAACGCCGCCGCTGCTAATGCGGCTCGCACTCGTGCGGGCGGTATCACCCGTAGCAACCCCGCATCGGTCATCGTCCAGACGGATTGGGTATCACCATAGCCAACATAACCCACTTCGCAAGCACTGTCAAGCACTCGCGTTCATTTTCACCAGATCAATCGAATCGGAGTAGGCGTTCAAAAACTGCGCGATCGCGACGCGCACCAGATACGATATGGGCAGGTTCTCCCTCTCGCCAATCTCCTTCAACTGCTCGTACATGGATTCGTCAATCCTGAAACTGCGCTCAATCATTGCTGTACCTCCTATCAGGTGAGCGTGAACGTTATGGGTTCGAGCACTATACCGCCCCTAACGTGCCTTGGCTTCAACTTCCCGTGAAGCTGCAAGCCCCTCTTGAAACTGTCGAACGTCACCATGCGCTTCAACTCCTCTGGCATACCAGCGCACTTAACGTCATCGAACGGCTGAACGTCAACCATCCTGTATTCGCCATCAACCATCTTGCCAACCTGATAGATTCTCTCCATGTACGTCTTAGCCCTGATATATTTAGCCATGCTGAAATTGCTCTCATGCTTCCACGCGCCCAAACGTGTAGGATGCACCTCCAAACCCTCGGGAATGTCTGTGCCGCAAATGTGTATGCTGTCCGTGTCACAATACATGAACCTATCGTATACGCTTTGCGCTGCATTGATGGTCTTGTACCTAGCCCATGCGGTAATGAAGCAACCCATAGGCGTGTACACGGGGTCGCGCGTCTCTTTCTCTCCCAATCTGTACCCAACTGAACCGTCCTCTTTCAAGTAAGGCAGTTTCGGCGTAACGTCGGGGTTCGTGGCGAACTTGCCATAAAGTGAATTCAACATGAGCTTCGCAAGCTGTCGCAAACCGCCCGTGGTAGTTTCTTTAATGTGCATCCAATAGTCTATGTAATCTTTGAACAGTCCAGTGGCTTGCTCGAACATGTACCCGCCGTTGTACGAAAACACCGTCACGTCGTACTGCTGCATAAGTATTTCCAAGTCTATGTTGGTCAAAGCCAACTCAACTGTTCCCTCCGTGTCATGGATGTACTCCGTTTCGGAGAAGAACGGGTTGTTCTTAATCTGCAACGTGGGGAGGTGGTCGGGCTTCAACTTGCAATGGCAAGTTAGGAATTGAATGTACAGGGGATATTGGGGGTTGTCCTTGTACTCTCCGTGGAAATATATCGGCTGCCCGATTGGCAACGGTCTGTTGTACATAACGTCGGGGTACAACGAGTTAACGTCAAACGCAGCCCCGTAGCCCTGCAACCTGTCCTCGTGTTCCTCGTCAGCTTGAAACCTAGGGTTCGCGTATGTGTAGCCGCCGCGATACGCCTTGCGTATCATCGCGTCCATTTCCAGATGAATCTTAGGGAACCAGTCATCCCACTTCGAGCCTATTATGTCCTTGTACCCGTTGAGCGCGTCGCTTCCGATGGTGAGCCTGTCAAGCCCCTTGCCGAACTGCTGATGCAGCGCCCTAGCGACGATCTGAACGTCGTTCCTGATGTAGTCTCGTTCCTGCGCTGTCAACTCGTGACCTATGGGGCGGTACTCCGTATAGTCAATCTCCAACTTGGATATGGGGAGGTCGAAAGCCTTTGCAATCTGCGATACCTTCATGGGGAGTTTCTTCAAGCTGTCTTTGAATGTGCAAGTTAGCGCTTTCTTCTTGCCCTTCTTCTCAAAGCAAACCTTCATCTGATAGAACTTGCCCATGTTTGATATGAGCGTTTTGAAAGTCTTTGTCCTCGCCTTTTCGCTGTACTCAAATCCGTTGGTCAGCAGGTACCATATAATGAACTCGCAATCGAATGCAGCATTGTGGAAATAATATGTACCGCCGTGAACCTTGCAAAAATCAAGAAACGTGGCAATGTCCGTGCCATAGCTTAGTGCGTCGGGGTTGTCAATCTCGCACACGCACCACGCCCAAACGCGACAATCATTTATATCTGTGGTTGTCTCGAAGTCTGCGGCGTACTCCATGGCTACCTACGTTTTTTGCTTTTACGCTTTCGTTTTCCGGTCTGCTTCTTGGGGTACTGGTTCTGAACCTGTTGAATGGTCAGTATCATATGCTCTTTCTGCGCTTCATCGTCCATAGCGTCAGCCTGTGCGCCCATCACGTTATCGCGGTCGGTGTTTATGTACCTGTAATAAAGGGGCACGAAGTTTGTGAAGTTCTGCAACGCAAACAGTTGTTCGTTGCTCAACTTCCTAATCATGTTGGGTATTCGCGGGTCGTTGAACGTCGCGGCGTGTTCCAAAAGGTTCTTGCGAAGCTGCGTTATCCGCTTGCGCTGGTACGTCGGGGATAGTTCGCGCTTCAAAATCTGCGCTCGCTTCCGCAAATCCGCTTCGCTGCGTATCTGTTCGGGGAGTAGTTGGCGCTGATAGTCTATGTTGCCGAACGGCAAGCCCTTAACATGAGCCATAGCCGAACGCATCCCCAATGTTGTATCGCTCTCGCCGTAGGCGGTTAGGAACGGATGCGCGGCGAACTTCTGCCAATATCTGTTATGTTCCCTGTTCCACTGCCTTTCAAGCCGTTTGTAATCCCTATAAGCCGTGTACGGTATCGGGGTGCCGTCGCGCCCCGCAACGAAACGGGTCGAACGTGATATGAACTTTTCCAACTGGTTGGCGTATGAGTTTAGCGCCCTCGTGTTCGACGGGTCAACCGCCCTGAACGGCTCTACGCTGCCCGTCCTTACGCCCTTGTTCTGCAATCTCTTGATTTTGCGCCGCGCCCTCCGTTCTGCATCCGCAACACGGGCGCGGGCGTTCTCGTTAGCCTTGGTCATCGGCTCACCTCCTTAACAGAAAGGGCGGGCATTTCGCCCGCCCTCGCGTTCCGCTCTGCTTCGGGGTGTTTACTTGTGGCGCTGCAAGCTGGTGAACTTGTACCCGTTGCGCCCCTGCTTCTTCACAACTTCGAACTTGATTGCGGGATTCCACGGCGGGCAACCTACGATGCTGAAAAGGTTCTTCATCGAGGTTTCAACACCCGTGCTGGTGCATCCGTAGGCATCGCCCTTCGGGGTGATAAGCACGATGCGATTGCGCTGCGTAATCTCACCCGTCGCATTGTCGGTCATTTCCACGGGCTGAATAATAACGTTCTCAACCTCCACGACCTTCCCCACCATGTCATCGAGGGAGAGGGAGTTAGAAACAGCCTCGTAAATGTCCAGCCTGTCCTCTTGCGTCTCCGCATGGATTGAGCAGTACATGCCCTTAACCATGTCGGGCGCGTCGTTCGTGATGGTCGCAATTTCGGTGTTCTCCATGTCTTTTTCCTTTCGTTCATTGGCGGCGTTTTCGCCGCCCGCTCTACCGTGTTAGTCCTCGTCCGCTTCTGTCGCGTCGCAAGGGGTGCCGTACTTCTTGAAGTCCTCAAAAGTCATCTTGTAAAGCTGCTCATGCTCTACAACCTCAACGGCTGCAAAACTAGGCTCCTGCTTGCGAATGAGCGCCTGCGCGGTGTTCAGTCCGCACTTCTTGTCAAGCTGATAGGCAACCTGCACGGGCTGACCGTCCTTGATAACGTACCCGCGCACCTCCGTGCTTGTGAACTTCTTCTGAATCGTGTTGCGTGCCATGATAAAATCCTTTCTGTTGTGTACCTTAATGGCAACTCATATATTACGCCTTTCGGTGCGGCTTGTCAAGTATTAAAACCCACTTGCAAGCCGCTCCACAAAACCTACATAATTGGGGAGCTAGTCCGCATCATCAATCTTGATGACCGCATACCATACCTGCTTCGCACGGCGGTACGCGCATCCCCCGTACCCCGCCCCGGTGGCGATGCAATAACCTTTCAACTGGTAAAATGACCCGAACGTACTCTCAACCAATTCGGCATCAGGATGGTGTTTAATCCACATAGCCAAATTGTTACGCTCATACTTGTCGCAAATCAAACGCCCCTCGACTAGACCGTCACAGTTGCTCCAATTGCCGCCCGTTACGCCGCGCTGCACAACCGTGCCGCCATGATGGGCGATGATCTTGAGCACGTTCTTGTCAAGTTTCGTAGTCATTTCGAACCCCCTTTGACAATCAAAACACCATTAGTATCGCTCCACATATTCCGAAAGCCCGCACACCCCGACACACGGGAAATTGACGCAACCCTCGCAATTGCAGTATTCGGGCGCGATCCCCTCAACAATGCCCGCAGCAAACCAATACGGGCTATCATCGTCCGCACCTTTCGCCGTCGCGCGAATATCGGCAGCGCTCATGTCGGGCACGTAGTCGCAAAAATCATTGATGAACGCATGTACATGCTTCAACGTGGTTACGCTGTAGTCATAGCGCGGAAGCAGATAGCAACGCATCTTGCAGAACACAGCCACACGCGACGCATACGAGGTGAGAACATAGGCATTTTCAAGTTGCAAGTTCTCGCCATTCTCAAGCCTTAGCGTGATAGATGCCACATGGTCAACGGTGGCGCTCATGTTGCGGAGTTTCATTTTCATTCCTTTCTGTTGTATTCTAGCGCCTTCCCTTCGGCGCAATTACAATATACACCACTATGTACCACTTTGCAATAGCTGTTTATGTTCTCCATATTTCCTACATAAAGCCGCATAATCCACTTGAAAATATGTACTTGACAACTGTACACGATTGCTATATTATAATAGTACACCAACCGAAAGGAGTAACAATGTACAGCACCAGCGAACAGGTATACACAGCGGCTAACAACCTCACGGACAATATAGGCGGCTTCTTTAGCGAACTTCTGCGGCTGCTGTTCGCGCTGATTGATACGCTTATAGAGTGCGCTATGTATGTCTTTGATTGCGTCACAAGTAACCCCGTTCTACTGCTTGCGTTCGTCGTGTGCTTCATGTACTATATACGCCGCAAGTATTATGTGCATAGTGTGAAGCCTAAGCATGTACGTAAGCAATAGTATAATATGTGCTTGCATATGCTCACCACCTATGCTATAATGTAGTCACAAAGAAAGGAGATATACATATGAATGATGTTGTTCTT
>ERZ894209.600-NODE-600-length-17737-cov-116.261396_pt1 | contig 17737 bp, 13 predicted proteins | sample MGYA00380288_ERZ894209 | MGnify/ENA primary metagenome ERZ894209 (study PRJEB32331, sample SAMN06328482) | human gut metagenome | biome: human gut microbiome; feature: stool | host: Homo sapiens | collected 2013-12-13 ... | reverse complement strand
GTGTGGGGCTGCCGCCCTCACCCCGCTTGGGGCTACGCCCCAAACCCCATTTTAATAAGTTGTATAGGTTTCTCGACAGACTGTTTAAATACTTACTTATTTTCGAGCGCCATCATCTTGTCAACACGGGCTGCGTGTCTTCCGCCCTCGAACTCGGTTGACAGGAATACTCTTACTATTTCTTCAGCCGTACCCGCTCCTATAACTCTGCCGCCCATACACAGAACGTTTGCATCATTGTGAAGGCGTGTGTACTTTGCCGTATAATAATCCTGACACAAAGCCGCACGGATACCCTTTATCTTGTTTGCGGATATGCTGATGCCTATGCCTGTACCGCATATCAGAATGCCCTTATCACACTCTCCGCTTTTGATTTTCTCGCAGGTCTTTTCTGCAATGTCGGGGTAATCCGCTCTCTCTCCGTTACAGCCGCAGTCGATATATTCGACTCCCATTCCGTCAAGGAACTTCTTAACCTCGCACTTCAGCTCATATCCTGCGTGGTCGCTACCTATTGCCAGCATTTTTATTCTTTCCTTTCTTTATATGCGTCAGCATTCTTTGCCATAAGCTCACGCTGAGCCTGCGGCAATTTAAGATACATCGGCATAAGCTGTTCAGGCGTTAACTGCGGTGCATTCACAGCCGCAAGGCATACGCCGTAGCCCGTCTGGTATCTTAACGGATCGGGGGCAATCTTCACGTTTTCCATTCCCTCGTTATCCGTTGCTTTTTTCATTATAAATGCGCCGTCACCGACAAGCATTATATCATCGTCATATTCCGACAGCATTCTTGCCGCCTCGTCTGTTTTCAGACATTCTTCTTCGGTCAGTCTTTCGACCTTGCCGCCGTTTACACGAAACAGTGCAACATACACCTGATTGCACCTTGCGTCCATTGCGGCGCAGACAACGCAGTCATAAGCTGTAACATTATACGCCATAGCCTCAAGCGTCGAAACTGCCGCACAAGGCTTCGACAATGCAAAGGCAAGCCCTTTTACCGCCGATATGCCTATACGAAGTCCCGTGAAAGAACCCGGACCGTTCGCCACTGCGAAAAGCCCTATATCCTCCATAGAAAGCTCCGCATTTCTGACAAGATCCCTTACAACAGGCATAAGCGTCACGCTGTGCGTCAGCTTGTTGTTTATCACCGTACTGCCGAGTATCTGCCCCTTTTCCGTATCATACACGGCGGCACAGCAAGGAGCGGCGGCAGTGTCGATACCGAGTATCAGCATAGTTCCTCCTGCGGAATATATTCAATTACTCTTGAATTATCCCCTGTTTTTGTGATATTCACACCGCACCTGCCGTCAAGATATGAGGCAAGCTCAGGTATGTTCTCGCTCCACTCTATACACATTATTCCGCCTCGGTCGAGGTAGTCGAAAAATCCGATAGCGTACAGATCATCGAGCGTGTTTATTCTGAAAAGGTCAAAGTGGAAGATCGGCACATCGCCCTCATATTCGTTCACAAGAGCGAAGGTCGGACTTGTAACATCGTCCGTACTGCCGAAATATTCCGCTATGCCCTTTGTTAAATGCGTTTTTCCTGCGCCCATTTCACCGGTATAAAGCACACAGTCGCCGGCTTTCAGATAAGAGGCTATCTTTTTGCCGATTTCAACCGTTTCTTCGGGCGAATCTGAAATAAACCTTTCCATCAGAACAGACCGCTTATCTCGCCGTCTGCGCTTACATCTATCTTGTTTGCGGCAGGAACCTTAGGCAGTCCGGGCATTGTCATAATATCACCCGTGAGTGCGACAACAAAGCCTGCACCTGCCGACAGCTTTACATCACGGACGGTTATTGTGAAATTCTTCGGGCAACCGAGCTTTGTCGGGTCGTCCGATAAGGAATACTGTGTCTTTGCAACGCATACAGGCAGTTTGTCAAAGCCGATAGCTTCAATTTCCTTTATTGCCTTTTCTGCACCCGTTGTATAGCTTACGCCGTCCGCACGGTAGATTTCCCTTACGATTATATTCAGCTTTTCCTTTATGGACAGCTTCTCGTCATATATAGGAGCAAAATTCGTCTTGCCCTCGTTTTCGTTTATTGTATCTATAACAGCGTTTGCAAGTTCGATACCGCCTTCTCCGCCCTTTAAGAATACATCGGAGAATGCGACCTTTGCGCCCATCTTCTCGCAGTATTCACGGACAATAGCTATTTCAGCCTCTGTATCGGTATAGAAGTGGTTTATCGCAACAACTGCAGGCACGCCGTATTTACGCATATTCTCAATATGTGCGCCGAGGTTTACGATGCCCTTTCTGAGAGCCTCTGTGTTCTCTGCGGTAAGCTCGGTTTTCGGAACACCGCCATTATATTTCAACGCACGGATAGTAGCTACTATGACCGTACACGAGGGCTTAAGTCCTGCGTAACGGCACTTTATGTCAAAGAACTTCTCCGCACCGAGGTCGCTGCCGAAGCCTGCCTCGGTTATGGCATAGTCGCCGAGCTTTAACGCAAGCTTGGTCGCTCTTACGCTGTTACAGCCGTGAGCAATGTTTGCAAACGGGCCGCCGTGAATGATAGCGGGAGTATTTTCGAGCGTCTGCACGAGGTTGGGGTTGATAGCATCCTTTAAGAGTGCTGTCATTGCGCCTACCGCCTCAACATCAGAAGCGAATACGGGCTTTCCGTCATAAGTATACGCAACAAGGATTCTGCCGAGCCTTGCCTTAAGATCAACAAGATCGTCCGCAAGACACAGTATCGCCATTATCTCACTTGCAACGGTTATCTGGAAGTGATCCTCTCTCGGAACGCCGTTCACCTTGCCGCCAAGACCGATTATGCAGTTTCTCAGCGCTCTGTCGTTCATATCAAGACAACGCTTTATCTGTATGCGTCTGGGGTCTATTCCGAGTACGTTTCCCTGCTGAATGTGGTTATCTATAAGTGCGCAAAGCAGATTGTTTGCGGAAGTGATTGCGTGCATATCCCCCGTGAAGTGAAGATTTATATCCTCCATAGGCACTACCTGCGCATATCCTCCGCCTGCCGCACCGCCCTTTATACCAAAGACGGGACCCAGTGAAGGCTCACGCAGTGCAAGTACAGCCTTTTTGCCTATCTTGTACATACCCTCCGCAAGACCAACGGAAGTAGTCGTCTTGCCCTCTCCCGCAGGAGTGGGGTTTATAGCCGTAACAAGTATCAGCTTGCCGTCCTCTTCGCTTTCAAGACGGTCTATACATTCCTGTGAGATCTTCGCCTTGTAGTGACCGTAGGGTATAAGCTCCTCCTCGTCAATTCCGAGTTCCTTTGCTATATCATTTATTTTTAGCATTTTTGCGTTCTGGGCAATTTCAATATCGCTGAGCATTTTTTCTACCTCTTTTTACTGTGGCTGACCGCCTGAATTATAACCTCTCACGTCATTATAAAGACGTAATTTAAGTATAGCACAGTGGCGGGTGAATTTCAAGGTTTAAAGAATATTTTACACCGACCGCCGCTTACGGATTTACACAAATTTCAGCTGGTCAACGTCCTCGTCGTACAGCGTTCCCGCAACAGGCACGGTCTTTGTCCTGAAGCTGTCTGCGTCCTTTATCATACCGTCCTTGTATTTAACCGCAGATCTGAGCTTTGCTCTGGTAAGCCTCATTACCTGCACGCCCTGCGTATCCCTTGCCGCTTTGGGCAAGATAAGCACTGTGTTGAAAATCATGACCTTGCCTGCGTCCGAGCTTAGCATAAACTCGCAGTCGCCGTCAATAAGCGTCATAGATACAAGCGGCGAGCCGTCATTATATGCGTTCGCCAGCTTTTTACGCCTTGTCTTTGTTTCAAACGAAGCCATAGGCACCTTCGCACATTTGCCGTTTTCAAAGAACATTACAAGCGTTCCGCTGTAGTCCTCTGCGGCTATCATCTTTATTATCCTCTCGTCCGGGTCAAGCTCCAGCTTTACAGGCAGATAGTCGCCCATCACGCTTGCCTTTCCGTCCTCAAAGTCGCAGGCTCTCGCCTTATATACCTGGAATTTATCCGTGAAGAACAACAGTTCCGCACGGTTACTGCCGTCATAGGTTTCGATTATCTCATCGTTTTCCTTGAGCTTCTGCTCACCGCTCATTCTCAGCGACTGAGGAGTAATCTTCTTGAAATATCCCTCACGGGTGAAGAACAGATTAACGGGATAATCGGGTATCTCCTCCTCCGCCTCGTTCTCCTCATCCTCAGTGCCGTAGATGAACATTGTCTTTCTGGGCTTGCCGTATTTCTTCGCTATATCACCAAGCTCCGATATGATTATCTGCTTTACTCTGCGTTCAGATGAAAGAATATCCTCCATATCGGCTATTTCTTCCTTAAGGCTGTCTATTTCCTCGATGCGCTTCAAGATATAGCCCTTGTTGATATTTCTCAGCTTTATATCCGCAACATATTCAGCCTGTGTTTCGTCTATGCCGAAGCCTATCATAAGGTTCGGTACGACCTCTGCGTCATCCTCTGTTTCACGGATTATCTTTATAGCCTTATCTATATCAAGCAGTATCTTCTTAAGACCTGTCAGCAGATGGAGTTTCTCTTTCTTTCTTGCAAGCTCAAACTTTGTCTTTCTCTTTACGCAGGTGATTCTGAAATCCGTCCACTGCTCAAGTATCTCGGCAACACCCATGACCTTCGGCATACCGCCTACAAGAATGTTGAAGTTGCAGGAGAAAACGTCCTGTAAAGGAGTTATCCTGAACAGCTTTTTCATTACCGCCTCGCTGTCCTGCCCACGCTTTAAATCAATAGTTATCTTAAGACCCGATAAGTCCGACTCGTCACGAACGTCCGAGATTTCTTTCAGCTTGCCCAGCTTTACCTGCTCCACTATCTTGTCGATTATCGCCTCAATAGTAGTCGTAGGCGGGATCTCGGTCACTTCGATACAGTTTGCCGCTTTGTCATAGATATACTTACTGCGTACCTTTACACCGCCTCGTCCCGTGGCATATATACGGCGAAGCTCGTTCTCGTCCTGTAATATGAAGCCTCCGCCGGGGAAATCGGGTCCTTTAAGTGTAGATACAATATCGTGTTCGGGGTTTTTCATAAGTGCGGCGGCTGTTTCACACACCTCCGACAAATTGAAGGAGCAGATATTGCTCGCCATAGATACGGCGATACCGACGTTATTGTTTACCAGTACCGCAGGAAATCTTGTGGGGAGCAGTACAGGCTCTGTCATTGAGTTATCGTAGTTCGGCACAAAGTCAACTATATCACGGTCAATATCCGCAAATATTTCTGCGCAGATAGGGTCGAGCTTTGCCTCTGTATATCGTGATGCCGCAAACGACATATCTCTCGAATATGCCTTACCGAAGTTACCCTTGCTGTCAACATACGGGTGCAAAAGCGCCTCGTTGCCCCTTGCAAGTCTTACCATCGTTTCGTATATTGCCATATCGCCGTGCGGATTTAATTTCATCGTCTGTCCGACAATGTTCGCCGACTTCGTTCTTGCTCCCGTAAGCAGACCCATCTTGTACATTGTATACAGCAGTTTTCTGTGCGACGGTTTGAAACCGTCAATTTCGGGGAGCGCACGGGAAACTATAACACTCATAGCATACGGCATATAGTTTTCGGTCAGCGTATCGGTTATCGGCTGATTCTCGACAATACCTGCACCCTCTATATAAGCGTTTTTATTCGGAGCGACCTTCTTCTCGCTCTTTTCGTTCTTTCCTTTTCTCAAAATCTATACCTCTTTTTAGCTTTATGCCCTGCTCAGAGTGAAAACTCTTTTTTCAGCTTTTCAAAGCGTTTCTCGTATTTATCTCTTATGGGGAGCGTTGTATTCTGTAAAACGTGTTGCAGAATATCTGCGTCTTTCAGCACCTCGTCAAGCGGAAGCCCGACATTTTCCTTGTCGCTGTGATTCGCTATCGCTCTTGTGATATTGCCTATCTCACACACGCTGAAAAGCCCCGTCTTTGCCAGTATCGGCATTACAGCGTCAGCACCTTCTTCTGCGTGCTTTTCGTCAACGCCCGTCAGATATTTACGGTAGTCGTGGAGCAGTCCGCTTATCTGTGCAAGCTCTGCATTCACGCCTCTGCGCAGTGCAATAAGCCCTGCTGTCTGTGCCGTGCCGAAAAGATGAATGTATGCCTTCTGCCGTCTTTCCTCGGGCAGTGTCGCTATCATCTCCGACACTACGGCAGATATTACCTCTATCCTGTTAATTTCCATATATCCTCCGCTCAAGATACGTCTATATCGTCAAGGTACTTATAGCCGTAGTCACGGATATAGTCCTTTCTTCCGTCAAGGTTATCGCCAAGCAGCAGCTCGAATATCTCCTGAGTTTTCTGTGCGTCCTCCGGCATTACTCTTATAAGCCGTCTTGTTTCGGGGTTCATAGTGGTAAGCGACATCATTTCCGGTTCGTTCTCACCAAGACCCTTTGAACGCTGTATCTTATACTTCTGCTCGCCTATATCGGCAAGTATCCTCTGCTTTTCCGCTTCTGTATAGGCAAAGTAGGTCATATCCTTGCTGTTTATCTCATAAAGCGGCGACTCAGCGATATACACAAAGCCCTTTTCTATTACGGTCGGAACAAGTCTGTACAGCATAGTAAGAATAAGCGTTCTTATCTGGTATCCGTCATAGTCCGCATCGGTACAGATTATTATCTTTTCCCACCTGAGATTATTTAAATCAAAGGTTGAAAGGTCTTTGTTCGCCTTAGCCTTTACCTCAACACCGCAGCCGAGTATCTTCATAAGGTTCGTGATAATCTCGCTCTTGAATATCTTGTCATAGCTTGCCTTAAGGCAGTTGAGCGTCTTACCTCTTACAGGCATTACTGCCTGATAGTCTGCGTCCCTCGCCTGCTTTACAGCGCCCAAAGCCGAGTCACCCTCCACTATATAAAGCTCACGTCTTGCCGTGTCCTTACTCCTGCAGTCAACGAACTTAGGTATCCTGTTCGCAAGGTCTATCTTGCCCGAAAGTTGTTTCTTTATTGTATCTCTTGCCTTTGCGGCATTTTCACGGGCACGCTTGTTTATCAGCACCTGCTCGCATATCTTGACCGCTTCGTCCGGATTTTCAAGGAAGTACACTTCAAGCTGATGCTTCAGCCAGTCGGTCATAGCCTCCTGTATAAATTTATTGGTTATGCTCTTTTTCGTCTGATTCTCATAGCTTGTCTGCGTTGAGAAGTTTGAAGATATAAACACAAGGCAGTCGGCAATATCGGTAAATTTTATCTTGCCCTCGGTCTTGTTGTACTTGCTGTTGGCTTTCAGCCAACCGTCTATCTGATTTGTGAATGCCGCCTGCATAGCCTTATCGGGACTTCCGCCGTGCTCAAGCCAGCTTGAATTGTGATAATGCTGTATAAGCTGTACTTTGTTTGAAAATACAAAAGCGACCTTCATCTTTACCTTGTATTCCGGCTTGTCCTCTCTGTCCTTACCTGTACGCTGTGCGCTCCATACCTGCTCGGTCGTGAGTGCGGTATCGCCTACGATTTCTTTCAGATAGTCGCTGATGCCGTTTTCATAACAGTAGATATGTTCTTCAAAGCGTGTTTCCCCTGTTTCCTCGTCACGCACTTCGTTTCTCAGCACAAAGGTCAGCCCGTCATTTACCACTGCCTGTCTGCGCAGAACATCATCAAAATACTCAAACGGCACGTCAATATCCGTAAATACATCAAGGTCGGGCTTCCACTTGATTTTTGTACCCGTTGTTCCGTCCGACTGGTGACGGCGGAAGCCTCTTTCTTCCTTTTCAACGTTATAGCCCTTTTCGAATCTCAGGTCGTATATCCACGTTCCGTTGTTACTCTCGACCTCCATATACTCCGCCGCAAACTGCGTCGAGCAAAGGCCAAGACCGTTAAGGCCGAGCGAGTATGAATAGTTATCTCCGCTGTTATTGTCATATTTACCGCCTGCGTACAGTGTGCAGAAGGCAAGCTCCCAGTTGTACTTTTCCTCGTTTTTATTGAAGTCTATCGGTATACCTCTGCCGTAGTCCTGCACTTCAATGCTTTTATCAAGGAAGCGTGTAACGATTATCTTCTTTCCGAAGCCCTCTCTCGCCTCGTCTATCGAGTTTGAAAGTATCTCAAACACGGAGTGACAACAGCCGTCAAGCCCGTCAGAGCCGAATATAACACCGGGACGCAGTCGTACCTGATCGGGTCCTTTCAGCTGTTTAAGACTGTTGTCGTCATAATTTTTCTTTGCCATCAGCTTTATCCTTTCAACCGCCGTACTCCCCCGCACAGCGAAACTTTAGTCAATAAGTAGTTTTATTGTACCACAAATCCCCCGTTTTTGCAAGTGCGGCGGGTCGCCGCTGACAATTCGCCGTGCGGCAGGTTGCCGCTGACATTTCGCCGTTCTATCGGTTCGAGCTTTACTTTACCTCCGTTACCGGCGGGCGGCTGTGAGCCGCTTCAAATTCGCCGTTCTGTCGGTTCGGGCTTTGCTTTACCTCCGTTACCGGCGGGCGGCTGTGTGCCGCTTCAAATTCGCCGTTCTGTCGTTCGGGCTTTACTTTACCTACGTTACCGGCGAATATTAACGTTATAAACATACGATTAAGAACGATACTGCACAATCTTAGCAGTGCCCCAATTCTATTGAAAAAAACTATTAATTATAGAACCGCATTTTCTACAAAACAAAATCCCCGAGAGCCTTAGCTCTCAGGGATTTTACTATACTATATCAACTTTATCTACTTTCGTATTGCCGTCCGATAAATCAATACTTAGCGTAAGGATTCTCACCGTCATACAGCATACCAGCGGGACGGTTGAATTCAAGATCCTCAACGCCGAGGTACTTCAGTGTATCGAAGATAGCCTTGCCGTAGTGACCGAATGCAACTGCACCGTGGTGAGGATAGTTCTTCTTGATAAGAACGTTGCGGTAGAATCTGCCCATTTCGGGGATAGCGAATACGCCGATAGCGCCGAATGAACGTGTAGCAACGGGGAGAACTTCACCCTGGGCAACATAAGCTCTCAGTTTAGCATCAGCCGTGCTCTGTAAACGGAAGAATGTGATATTGCCGGGAACGATGTCGCCCTCAAGCGTACCTCTTGTGATATCAGGCTCCTTGTCAGGCTCAAGACCTCTGTGCATAATGAGCTGATACTTCATAGTCTTGCTTGTCAGCTTGCACGAAGCTGTGTTACCGCAGTGGAAGCCCATGAATGTATCCTTGAGTGTGTAGTTGTACTTGTCCTTGATAGACTCAACATACATATCTGCAGGAACAGAGTTATTGATGTCGAGCAGTGTAACTGCATCTTCTGAAATGCAGGCACCGATATATTCGCTGATTGCACCGTAAATATCAACCTCGCACGCTACGGGGATTCCTCTTGCTGTAAGTCTTGAGTTTACATAGCAGGGAACACAGCCGAACTGTGTCTGGAATGAAGGCCAGCACTTGTTGGCGAATACAACGTACTTTCTGCTTCCCTTGTGCGCTTCCATCCAGTCAAGAAGCGTAATCTCGAGCTGTGCAAGTCTGGGCAGGATACCGGGCATCTTGTTGCCGTCGCTAAGCTCCTTTTCCATATCTGCAACAACTTCGGGGATTCTTGCGTCATTCTTATGCTCATTGAATGCGGCATAAAGGTCAAGCTCCGAGTTCTCTTCGATCTCAATACCGAGGTTGTAAAGCTGCTTTATAGGAGCGTTACAAGCAAGGAAGTCCTGAGGACGAGGACCGAATGAGATAACCTTTAAGTTGTTAAGACCGATAACCGCTCTTGCAACAGGGATAAATTCCTTTATCATATCTGCAACCTCTGTAGCTGTTCCTACAGGGTATTCGGGTATGTATGCCTTGATGTTTCTGAGTGCTAAGTTGTAGCTTGCGTTCAGCACGCCGCAGTAAGCATCGCCTCTGCCGCCTACTAAGTTATCCTGTGTTTCCTCTGCCGCAGCAACGAACATTACAGGACCGTCAAAATACTTTGCAAGCAGTGTTTCAGCCGACTCGGGACCGAAGTTTCCGAGGTATACAACCAGTGCGTTGCAGCCTGCGCCCTTAAGCTCCTCAAGAGCCTGCATCATGTGTGTTTCGCTTTCGATAGTGGTGGGACATTTAAATACGTCAACACCGGTCTCCTTACATGCCTTTACAACAGCCTCACATCTTGAAGCTGAAAGGCTCATGGGGAAACAGTCACGGCTTACAGCCGCAATTCCGAGCTTTACATCGGGTATGTTCTTCATAGCAAAAATTCCTTTCTGTGCAGTTTATTCTCTGCTTTATAAATCTGTCATAATACCGCCGCATTTTTTTGTTATGTACCGATTACGTTTTGAGTAATCGTTTACTTGTAGTCATAAAACAAAAAACCTCTGCGACAGGTGTTATTATTATTGTATCACAAATAATCGTCATTGTCTACAGATTTCCGATAATTTTACGCCGTTTTCACACAAAATTATCAGCAAGGCGATGTAACAGGTTACACGGTAATTAAGTAAAACGCATTTGTTTTACCGTTTATTGACACACCGTGCTATTTATGTTATCATTTTACTGTATCAAATATTTAAACAGCGGAGGAAGACCGATGAAATACAGACGATTGCTCTTTTGGGTAAAAGACCCGTATTCCGATAGTTCCGACGAATTGTTCACCAAAGCCGTAAAAGAAAATTTCTCCTACTGCATTTCCCATTGCGACGATTACCGCAGAATATGCGAAAATCTCGGTATATCCTCTCCATCGGATGCGTCCGGACTTCCCGTGATACCCACATTGCTGTTCAAGAAAAAGCAGATTTTCAATAAAGGCTGTATTCCGCTTATAAAAGCGACTTCCTCCGGCACAAGCGGCAGGAAAAGCGTGGTAGCCTTTGACACGGGCGGCCTTCTCTGCGGACTTAAAATGGTTATGCGTGTATCAAAGCTGAGAAATCTGCTATCTACCGTTCCGTGCCACTATATCATTATGGGTTACAAGCACCACAGAGGAAACAAGACCGCCGTAACAAAGACGGCTTTCGGTGCGACATTCTTCACTCCTGCACTGAGCCGCAATTATATCCTGACATATAAAAAAGGCGGCTATTCTCCAGACTTTGACAGGATTATAGATCTTATTGTCAGGCATTCACGTTCACGTTTCCCGACAAGATTCATGGGGTTTCCCGCTTATACTTATTTTCTGCTGAGAATAATGGACGAGCGTAAAATTTATCTTAAAATGCCGAAAGGCTCACGCATAATGCTCGGCGGCGGCTGGAAACAGTTCTATGCCGAGCAAGCCGACAAAAATTCCTTTTACAGCCTTGCCGAAAAGGTACTCGGCATAAAGGAAAACGATATTATCGAATTTTTCGGAGCGGTAGAGCATCCTATTTTATACTGCGACTGCAAGGAACATCACTTCCACGTTCCCGCTTACAGCAGAGTTATAATCAGAGATGTCGATACGTTAAAACCGCTTGAAAACGGCAAGACAGGACTTGTAAACCTGATAACTCCTATGGTTAAAGCGACCCCGGTGCTTTCCGTAATGACAGATGACCTCGGCATACTTCATAACGGAAGCGAATGTTCCTGCGGACTGAAAACGCCGTTTCTTGAAATTGTCGGCAGAGTTGCGCCGGAGGATATAAAGACCTGTGCGGCAGGCGCAGAAGAGATAATAAAAGGTGTGAACGTATGATTTTCTTTGATGGCGAAATATACGAAAACGATATGTGCGACAAGCTGTCAGACCGTTTTGAAGACAGAATATGCGACACTCTCGGAAACTGTCGGCTTTCTGCTAACCAGGTCATGCTTGCCGCAGAAAAAATCAGCACGGATATAGAAAACGGTGCTTTTGACGATATGCTCTCAGCGCTTGACGTTGAAAATGTGAGCTACTATAAACAGCTTATACTCGCCTGCCTCAGCCGTGAAAATCTTGAATACAGGCTGAAAACCGAACTCGGAGATTCAGACGGCTTTATCGGTTCTCCTAACGGCATCACTCCGAAAATAAAAATTCAGACAAAACCTCTCGGCGTTCTGTTCCACATAGCCGCAGGAAATGCCGACGGCTTACCCGTGATGAGCGTTGCAGAAGGACTTCTTGCAGGCAATATCAATATACTGAAGCTTCCGTCCGCCGATAAGGGCTTGTCAATCCGCATAATAAAGCGGCTTTGCAAATATGAGCCTTTGCTGTCACGCTACATATATGTCTTTGATACCCCGTCAAGCGATGTGCGTACCATCCAGGCGCTTGCAGGCTTTGCAGACGGCATAGTGGTATGGGGCGGTACTGAAGCCGTAAAAGCAGTGCGTTCACTTGCTCCGCCGGGAGTTAAGCTGATTGAATGGGGACACAAGCTCGGCTTCTGCTACATTTCCGATTACGCAAATCATACAGATGAATTTTCGGCTCTTGCCGAGCATATAGCCTCTACAAAGCAACTGCTCTGCAGCTCCTGCCAGACCGTGTTTATCGACACCGATGATAAAACCGAGCTTACCCTATTTTGCGAAATGTTCCTTCCGTATCTTGAAGCGGCAGTCGGAAAACACAGGAACACCTCAATAGGCACACAGGCGAGAGATACGCTCATAAGCTACTCCGCCCGTCTTGAACAGGCAATCGGGATACGGCAAATTTCTCCCGACGTATTTTACGGTAAGAATTGCAGCCTTATCATAAAAGACGACTTTGAACTTGAACTGTCGCCTATGATGTGCAATGTGCTTGTAAAAAGGCTTCCGAGAAAGGACATAATGCGTACACTGAGAAATGCAAAAGGCTTTTTGCAGACCGCAGGGCTTATCTGCGACAAGGCTGACAGAGCAGAGCTTACCGACCTGTTGCTCTGTGCAGGAGTTACAAGAGTTACGCAGGCGGGAAATATGTCCGCTTACTTTTTCGGAGAATCCCACGACGGAGAATATCCGCTATCCCGATACACAAGAAAAATCAATATCGAACTGAATGATCAGACTGAGGAAACAAATATATGAAAAAACTCGTTTTACCGCTCAACATTATTTTTCTCGGCTTATCGCTTGCTTGCGATACAGCTCTGATAATTACTCATCTCTACCCGATAAAAATAACCGCAAGCGTTTTCTTTATGCTTGCCGCCGCAGTAAACCTGATATACGCCCTGAAATACTTCCCCGATAAGAAACTGCCGTCAGTAATACTGACCGTCGGCGTATTCTTTGCAATGAGCGCAGATATAGCGATAAACTTAAATTTCATCGCAGGAGCGGCGATTTTCGCATTAGGTCATATCTGTTATTTTATAGCATATTCGCTGATGCAAAAGCCCCGACCCACCGACTTTATCCCCGCAATTATAATATTTATCCCCATAGTGCTGTTTATGATGTTCTCACCGCTTCTTGACTTCGGCTCGGTTATGATGAAAATCATCGGCATTTCATACGCAGTTATAATCTGCATTATGACAGGCAAAGCAATAATGAACTTTATCCGCATAAAGAACAGATTCAACCTTATACTTGCACTCGGCAGTGTGCTGTTCCTTATATCCGATATAATGCTCCTGATGGCGTACTTCTCAAAAATAGATTTCCCGTTCTCGAATTTCTGCCTTGCCCTATATTACCCCGGTCAATGCCTTATTGCAAACGGTCTTGCACATATAAAGACAGCTATAACAGAAAAAATCCGTGTCGCCTGACACGGATTTTTTATTACCGATTATTCCGGGCTATCGTCCACTCCCGACCGACCCACAAAGTCACACCGACCGCAAACCTCTCAAAAGGTCGGAAGCCGAGTGCCTCGGCTCGCATTTCCGCCTTTAAATACGGTTGCTGTATATTCACGTTCGTTTGACGGCGGAAGTAAACAAACAAGTATTTTGACAGCTTGTTTTTAGCCATCGTCAAACCCCGACCGTCCCACAAAGCCCAGCCAACCGCAAACCTCTCAAAAGGTCGGAAGCCGAGTGCCTCGGCTCGCATTTCCGCCTTTAAATACGGTTGCTGTATATTCACGATTGTTTGACGGCGGGAGTAAACAAACAAGTATTTCGATAGCTTGTTTTCAGCTACCGTCAACCCCCGACCGTCCCACAAAGCCCAGCCAACCGCAAGCCTCTCAAAAGGTCGGAACTTGCCGTGCCTCACAGGCACATTAGTGTTTGCGGAGCCAGTTGCGAATCCACTTGCCGTTTTCGGTGAGATCGCTCTCGCTCCAGTTACCGTTTGCCGATGTTCCAGGCCGCAGTACCGAGCAGGTTTCATCCTTGTTGCATATACTCCAGTTACAGTAGCTTATGCCTTGCTTGTCAAAATAGCTAAGCCACTTCTGCGTTTCGTTGAAGTCGTTCGCACCGCCGCCCGATGCATCACAAGTACCGAATTCCGACACAAATACAGGCAGTCCCTGTGCCACGCAGTTTTCTACGTTTGAACGAAGTCCTGCGTGAGTTGCCGCATAGAAGTGGAACGCATACATTACATTCTTGTAGTTCAGCGGGTCGGAAAGCGGCTTGTCGATCTCCTGACTCCATGTTGGCGTGCCTACTATAATTACCGAGTTCGGCGCATTCTTGCGGATAACGGGTATTATCTTTTCCGCATACGGCTTGATATTGCCGCTCCACGATGCACCGCCGTTCGGTTCGTTGCATATCTCGTAAATTACATTCGGATATTTTGCATATCTCTTTGATACCGTTTCAAAGAATGATTTTGCCTCGTTTGTATACTTGGACGGGTCACCGGGATTAAGAACGTGCCAGTCGATGATAACATACATATCCAGCTTGATGCAGATGTCAACACCCTTTTCAAGCAGTTCAAGGCTTCCGCTCTTGTTGCCCATATAGCACTGACCGTTGCCCCACTCGTCAACATACATTGCAAGACGGACAACATTCGTATTCCAGTCGTCACGGAGCGTTTTGAATGCGCTCTCGTTTACGAATTCGGGGAACCATGTAAGCCCGTGCGTACTCATTCCTCTGAGCTGATAACCCTTGCCGCTCTTATCAACAAGCTGTCCGTTCTTTACCGAAAGCTGACCGTGCTGTGATACCGGTGTAGTGCCTTTAGGGTCGCTCGGTGCCTGAGGAACTGTTGCCGCCGGCTTTTTGGTCGTTGACGTATTATTATTGTTATTATTGCTGCTGTTATTTCCGGCACTCGTTCCTGCGGTACTTCCGTTCACAGTCACTTTACCCTCATTGATATAAGCGTCAGCCGAATAATTGAAGCCGAATGAAACGCTCTTTCCCTTTTCTATAGTTCCGTTGTAGCTCTCGTTCTTGACCGTCATTGTGTTTCCCGAAATGCTGAATATTCCGTTCCACTGCGACATCAGCTTTGTATTGCCGGGGACGGTTACCTTTGCCGTCCAGCTGTTCACCGTATCGCCGTTATTGGTTATAACAATCTCATAACCTCCGCACTTCTTACCGCCTTCTTCCCAGCTGCTCGACTTCTTCCACTGAACAGTGAAATTGCTTGCAGATGAAGCAGGCTTGCTCTGGCTGTTATTTTTCGTGTCGGCAGTTGCCGGTGCTTTTGTTGCATCGGCAGGCTTCTCGGTGTTCTCTGCCTTTGATGTATTTTCCTGCTTTGAAGTATTACTTTCTTCCTGTTCGGAGGTATCGGAAGATGTGTCGCTCTCTGTTGCTGAGCTGTCAACGGAAGTAACCTCGGAATTTTCATCAACACTGCTCGTATTCTCAACATACGATACATTGCTTTCGGTCGCCGAGCTGTTTCCGACAGACGATAATACACCACTGTCCTGCGCCGCACAGCCTGCAAGCATAGCCGCCGCAATAAATACAGCTATCGCACGTCTGATTATAGATTTTTTCATATTTCCTCTTTCGGTCGTGATATTAAAACAGCCCTCACGAATGAGGGCTGTCATTATTCGTTAATCTTTTTAAGATTACTTTCTCTTCTTAGCAACTACTACTGCACCTGTTGCGAGGAGTGCAACACCTGCAACTGCTGCAACGCCTTCAACACCTGTGTTTGTGTTGGGCTTTGTAGAATCGCCTGTTGTGGGAGCAGTTGTATCAGCGGGAGCTGTTGTATCAGCGGGCTGGTTAGCAGCATCAAGACCTGAAACTGTGAATTCAATCTCTAAAGACTTTGTGGGATATGCACCTTTATAACCATCTGTCTTAAGAGCATCGTTCCAGATGTTAGCGAACAGAAGCTTTGTATGGCCTGACTTCTTACCGTCTTCTGTATCAATGATAGGAGCAGCAACTTCTGATGTTACTGTACCATCAACGATAATCTTGCAGTCAGAGAACTTAGCGATAGATTCACCGTCTTCGCCTGCGTCCTTGTTGAAAGGAATATCTGTTGAAACAAACAGAAGGTTGAAAGAAGAAGAACTGTCGAGTGCCCAGTCAAAGTCAGAAATGCCAACCTTGTATGTGCCGTCCTTGTCGATCTGTACATCTGTGTATGTAGCAGGAATAACATAACCGCCACTACCATCCGGCATATCATCATCGAATTTGTCTTCATACTGAGGGAATGTTTCAGGGTCGTTACCGCCCCATACGATTACGCCGTTGAAGTACTTGCCGTCTGCAACGTCCTTACCAAATGTAGCGTCATCGAAAGCGTTTCTGAATGAGTAGGGTGCTGTCTGGAAACCGATATAAGCATTATAAGTTTCTGCTGCTGCGCCTACTGTAAGTGTGCCTGCTACTGCCATTGCAGCTGCTGCACCGATGAATCTTCTCATCTTCATTTTAATTACCTCCAAAAAAATTGTATATGTTTCATTCTTATGAGTGTTGTTAAAAGTTTACAACATTCTCAATAAATTAATTATAACCTCTGCCCGCCAAAAAATCAATTTGCATTTTTCACACATTTACCACATAACTTTTAGTTATTTTGTACAATCAGGCTATTAAGTTATAACGCAGACCATTCTCGATTGTCACCCATTTGTGCGGTTTGGTTGACACAAGGCGCTGTCGGTGGTATTCTGTTAAAGTCGTTTGACAAAATGGAAAGGAAACAAAAAATATGAACAGACAGAAAATCACAACAATCGTACTTTGTGCGCTCTTTGCGGCAATTACGGCAGTACTTTCGCAGATAGCGATACCGATGCCCTCCGGCGTACCGGTTACATTACAGACCTTTGCAATAGCCCTCTGCGGCTTCTATCTCTGTACGGCAAGAGCAACCGTTTCAACGGTCGTTTATGTTCTGCTCGGTGCGGTAGGCGTTCCCGTATTCAGCGGCTTCAAGGGCGGAATCGCTTCAATAGTAGGTCCTACGGGCGGATTTATAATCGGCTTTATCGCTATGGCGGCCATCAGCGGAATCGCATTCAGAAATATGCCCGAAAAGTTCCGTATACCGCTTAGAATAGCAATGGGCATCTTAGGCGTTGCCGCTTGCCATATCTGCGGATTTGTACAGTACGCTCTCGTTGCAGGCAAGGATCTCTTAACGAGCTTCCTGCTCGTATCCGCTCCCTATCTTATAAAGGATATAGCAAGTGTAGTTCTCGCATACTTTGCCGCTCTCGCAATTTCAAAGGCTCTGAAAAGAACAGGCTTTGCCCCAAGCGAACAGGCGTAATTGCAATAAATTTATAAACATTAAAGGCAGTGCCGATTGGCGCTGCCTTCAGCTTGTGGAAAAAGTCAGTTTTTATAAAACACGCAGTAAATTCTCTATCCCTATCCCCTTTAGGACACTCTGATAGCTTTGCTTCGTGCAAAG
>ERZ894209.591-NODE-591-length-17908-cov-32.104688_pt1 | contig 17908 bp, 17 predicted proteins | sample MGYA00380288_ERZ894209 | MGnify/ENA primary metagenome ERZ894209 (study PRJEB32331, sample SAMN06328482) | human gut metagenome | biome: human gut microbiome; feature: stool | host: Homo sapiens | collected 2013-12-13 ... | reverse complement strand
CATCAGAAAGAATATTGCATCCTGTAATACATTCTGCTTCTATCTGCTTTTTTTGTAAAACTTCTTCTATTGTTTCAACTGACTCATGTTCTCCAAAAATTGACCAGCGGCTTAAGAATTCTCTTGACGCTGTATAAGGACCTGCCCAGATAACTTTCTTTTTTACGCTTAATGGAAGTATCTTTTTTTCATTTTTCAAAAGGACACAGCTTTCGCCAGCCATCTGATATGCCTTTTCCCGGTTATGCTGAGTCAGTTTTCCACTCTTTCCAAGACCGGCAAACGGATTTTCAAAAAGCCCCAGCTGATTTTTCATCATCAGGACCCTGAATGCACTTTCATCAACAAGCGCTTCCGGGATTTTGCCACTTTCTACCAGCTTTTCAAGATACATCATATAAGCCGGACTCATCATATCAATGTCTACACCGGCTTCTGAAGCCTGGATTGCAGCTTCTTCCATATCTGCTGCCACTCCCTGTTCTTCCAGCTGGCCTATGGAGCCCCAATCTGAAATTACAGTTTCCTCAAATCCTTCCTTATCCCGCAGAAGCCCTTTAAGAAGTTCCTTATTTCCGCTTATCGGTTTACGGTCAATCGCATTAAAAGCTGTCATGACCATAGCTGGCTTTGCTTTTAGTGCCATACGGAAAGGTTTAACATACTGTTCCAGAAATGTCCGCTGGGATATTTCAACATCATTATAATCCCTTCCCGCATTCACTGCCCCATAACCTGCAAAATGCTTTAAGCATGCCGCTATTTTGGTATCAGATTTCTGCTGATAGCCATCTACCATTGCTTTTCCCATGATTCCGTTTACATATGGATCTTCTCCAAAGGATTCCATTATCCTTCCCCATCTTGGATCTCTTGAAACATCAATCATAGGAGAAAATGTTGCCCTGAGCCCTTCTGAAGATGCCTCCAAGGCAGCTATAGAAGCCGCCTCAGACACCAGTTCCGGATGAAAGGAGCACGCCTGCCCCAATGGAATCGGATAAATTGTCCGACATCCATGGATAACATCTGCCATAAAGATAAGCGGAATATGATGGGGATGCTGTTCCATATATCTGCTCTGGATATCATAAATTTTATCTTTTCCAATCACTCCAAGCACTGAACCGGCATATTGAATAATCCATTCCGGTGGTAACTGTTCCCCAACAACACCTGTGAGTACCGCCTCTTTATCGAAGTATACACCAGTGAGCTGCACCATCTGTCCTATTTTTTCCTGTAATGACATTTCTGACAGCAATTGCTGTAATTCATGTATTTCCATAAATATACCCCTTCTTTCTGCGAAAGACACCAATGCGTCATGAAACACAGGTTCTGTCCTTCGCGATCTAATTTTTTGCCCCTCTGATATTACTCTATCACAATTTCCAAATCCTCATAAATGCCAGCTTTCAGACTATCTCCGAACCTGTAAAACATCGGTATCCAATCTTCTGCCGCGCGATAAATCACAGCGGATTCCCGTATTGGGTCAACGATCCAATATTCTCTCACGCCACTTAAAAGATATAATGCCTGCTTCCTGCCGTAGTCTATTGACTTGCTGGACGGTGACACGATCTCGATAACCCAATCCGGCGCGCCATGACATCCCTTTTCGTCAATCTTCTCTGGGTCGCAGATCACCGATATATCAGGTTCCACAAGATTTTCGTTCCCGTCTGCGTCCTGTTTTTTTCTAATTTTTTTCTGAGGTCTGCCCCCAATGTAGATATCGTCACCTCGTTTTCTGCTAATCATACTATAATCTTACTTCTCAGTTTTATTATAACCAGTTTACACACGTTTCTCAATCCATATTTCCCACGAAAGTCCCCGCTGTTGTCTGATCTTCGCTCATATTGTTTTTTCCCGGGGTCAGGCACCCACATTTCCACTCTCAGAATCCGAGAATCGACTTAAAATTCCAGGCTATTCGCATTCAACAAGAAATACTTCATTCCCATGATGACAAAACCTTCATCATTTCTCCAAGGCTTCTTACTGCCATTTACAATGACAATCTTCTTAAAAGAGTCTGGGATATTACGCAGAGAATTAAACTCCTGAGTCTGCTTTTCTTCTGAAGTCATGTCATAAGCAACCTGAATGTAATACCTCTGGTTGCCTTGATTCACCACAAAGTCAACCTCCAGTTGCTTACGAACACGCTTGCCCTCTTTATCCTTATCGAAGATATCCACGACACCCACATCAATATTGTAGCCACGGATCAGCAGCTCGTTATAAACAATGTTCTCCATGATATGAGTAGGTTCCTGCTGTCTGAAATTCAGACGGGCATTTCTCAGTCCCAGATCAGTAAAGTAGTATTTCAGATTTGCGCCGATATACTTTCTTCCCTTAATATCGTAACGACTTGCCTTGGAAATCAAAAAGGCATCTGCCAAATAGTCAATATGGTTGGAGATCGTTTTATTGGTATAAGTTATCTGGCGCTCGCTGGCAAAAGTATTGGCAATCTTTGAAGGATTGGTCGGTGTACCGATTGCAGATGCAAGCACATCAACCAGAATGCCAATCTCATCTACGCTCTGAATCTTGTTTCTTTCAATAACATCCTTCAGATAGACGTTTGCAAAGATGTTCTTCAGATAGTCCGCTTTCTGTCGTTCGCTCTGGAAACTTACGATCTGCGGCAATCCTCCGTAAATCATGTAGTCATCCCAGGCATCATCATAATCGCCGTCATAGACAGAATAAAACTCTGCAAAGGAGAGGGGATAGATTCTGATCTCATCACCCCTGCCACGAAACTCGGTCACAATATCGCTGGATAAGAATTTAGAGTTGCTTCCGGTGACATACACATCAATATTACTCATATGGAGCAGGCTGTTCAGCACTTCCTCAAATCGTGGCATGAACTGCACTTCATCCAGAAGCAGATAGTATTTACCATCGTCTTTCATGGCATCTTTGATGTACTTGAAGCATACCTTGGGATCTCTTAATTCCTCGTTCTCAATACCATCCAATGCAATTTCAATAATATGATCAACATCAACGCCGTTCTCCAGTAAGTATCTCTTAAAGATGGTAAACAGCAAAAAGGATTTGCCACATCTACGAATGCCGGTAATCACCTTTATCATTCCATTATCTTTTCGCTCAATCAGCTGTTGTAGGTAAGCGTCTCTTTTAATCTCCATTGTTGCACTCCCCATTTCCGTGCATCTGCACGTTTTTTAGTAATGATATTCTATCACAAAACAAGTTGCATTCCAATATCCATTCCCATTTTATGTGCATCTGCACGTTTTTATGTATTGCTTTCCCTCGGGGTCAGGCGCTGGATGCTTTCAGTTACCAAACTAAAGAGGCACTCTTTCATTATGAACACTTTTCCATCAAATATAAAACAAAAATTCAACTCTACTATTCCGGATATGGCAGATCATCCTTGGCTCTTTACCCCAAAAAAGTACTTGCGATGTAGCATTTATATTATTACTAATAATACTATCATTTATGATTATCCTAAAACAATAGAATGCACGCTCTGCGAGCATTCTATTGACATGTATTCTTCTTCCGGTTTATTGTTGTACTTATACTTTGCCATAACAACAAGGTATCCGTTGTCCCACTCCTTCACAGCTATATATCGCTCTGATCATACAGTATATCCAACCGTGGTGCTATTTCGCGTATATCGCTCCAACGATTTTTCCTCGAATACCGCAGGGCAGCAGCTTGCAGAGCATGCTAAGGAACTTGTACTGCGCTCCTGCCACACAAACCGGCTTGCACTTCTTCTCTGCGATTTTCGCGATGTATGCACCGATCACTTCCGGGTTCGCGCCATTCTGCTCGTCTTTCTCCATCTGACTGACACTGCGTGAGATTCTGCCTCCGTATTCCTTGTCGCCAACGATTACCTTCTGCCGTGCCTGCGTGAAGCCTGTGTGGATATCACCCAGCTCAACAACTGTCACCTGAATGCCATAAGGCTTTACCTCATTGTCCAACGCGCAGGAGTACGAGGAAATCGCCGCTTTGCTGGCGGAGTAGAATGCCTGGAACGGAATATGTGCGACCGCTGCCACAGAGCTGATGTTGATGATATGCCCTTTCCCGGCTTCTCGCATGGACGCCAGGACTGCCTTGTTCACATTGACTGTGCCGAAAAAATTCACCTCAAACTGTGCCTTTGCCTGATCAAGCGGTGTGAACTCCACCGCGCCAGAGATGCCGAAGCCAGCACAGTTGACTACAACATCGAGCTTCCCTGCTTCCGAAAGAATCTCTCCTACTGCCTTCTGAACCGCATTTTCATCGGTCACATCCACGCTGATGTGTTTTATTCCGTCCTGCGGTACATTTCGGCGGCTGAATTCATAGACTGCAAACCCAGCATTTTTCAGTGCCGCGGCCGTACTGCGTCCGATGCCGGAACTGCCTCCCGTTACAAGAGCTGTTTTCATTGCTTTTCTCCATTTTCTTCGTTGTATCCAAGATAGCCCAGATGAATCAGATAAGTTATAACATCATCCCTGTTCTGAATTTTCGCCGGATCATTCTTAAAAGCAGATACATATCTGTTTCATTTTAGTTGTCAATTTTTATGTTTTACTCAATTACTTCCCATTCGCCGGCTTTAGTAGCACCTTTTCTTGTAATCTCTCCTGATTTCTTCATCAATTTGATACGGTAGCGTACTGCTTCAGCTTTCACATTCAGAATCTCCGCTATTTCATTAGCACTAATTGTCGGATTTTCTTTCATTATTTTCTTGATTTCTTTGGTGATTTCTTTGGTAATTTCTTTGGTGACATCCGAACTCTTCTGTTCTTCCTCACGAATGGCAGCAAATTCCTCATTAATCATGACCACCGCCATTGTATAATCATCGGTATCGTTATCCGGCAAAAATTGCAATTCCGGTGAATGATTCTCCTTTAATGCATCCTTTGCACGTCGAATTCCTGAACCATATGACTCTATCAAATCAAGTGCAAAAAACATTTCTTTCAGTTCCGGATTCAAATACTGACGATCATCAAATCGGGTTTCTTTATTCATCGCCTCAATTGTAACAGGAGGCACAGGACGATTATGGTTCACAAATGTTATTCTGTCATTATAAATATAAATACCGATGTAATTAGGCGATTCATACTGTTTATGTAAAATACAATTTGTTGCCAATTCCTCAAAAACCGTCAATGGCCAGTTATAAACGATTCGATGTTCTATCGTCTCACTATCCCTGACAGTGTAAGAAGCCATAATGTTATCCTTAAAATATCGGCTAACCTGCTTTGCCTGTATCCAAATCGGACCGTCAAATACCTTGGCTTCCATTTTATCAGTTTTGCCGACAGGACGAGATCACAGACCAGTGATTTCATCCCTTTCATCATAATGATGAACTCGTAACCGTTCTTATCCATGAAGCGGATGATTATACGCATATGTAGGATAATGCTGTGCTGCGTTCCCCTCTGTAATAATCGAATAAGCAGCCAGATCTAGAAATAATCCGGCATTCTTGGATCCCAGATGTTCTGCGATCATATGTGGAAAATTGTACTCTTCCATGATCTTTCTGATGACCAAAAATGTTCCTATTCTAAGGCAGCTGCTTCTGTCAGCACCGGTCTTGATTTGCCTACTTCATTAGGGATTTCAACCTTGCAATCTCAATACACGATATTCTCCTTTTCAGGGTTTATATTGAGTGATACTTCTCACAGGAAGCTCACACTTAGTTTCGGTACACCTCTACTTCCTTATACACCCATACTTGTTCCACCGGCAAATCCTCATTTGCCATATAAGTTGTCAAGACTCTATAGTATAATACTCGCCTTGTACAGAATCACCGGTATATTCCAATAATCCAGTCCAATCTGTGAACTTGGTAATCATGAGAGTTTTGTCATGTATCTCTTTAGATGCATTTACAAACCATACAAGATGAAACTTCTTAATATCTAAGAATTTGTCCAAAGCATCTTTCCGAATAATCAATCCAGCTTTTTGTTTTGTCAAATCAGTATCAAAAGCTATGAGTACACCTGCTTCATCGTAATAATATCCATCATACTTCTTTTGCCTAAGTTCCAACGTATTAATGATTTCTGCACATGGATGGAAATACGAAAGAGCATCTTCTTTAGATGCATCAAATTCTTCCTCCCATATTAAGTCTTGCGTAGCATTTAGCACTTTACCCAAGTCTATTGTCACCGTTTCTTCTTTTGTGTATGTTTTGGTAACGGTCGGAATTTTAAAGTCTTCATCTAAATCTATTTCCGATTCAAACTCTACTTCCTCAGCATCAGCTTTACCTGAGTACTTCTTCAATAATGTATCTATCCAAGAAAACTGTGGTTCTTCAACTGTACTGGTAACCAATTTTGTTTCACCGGTTCTTAATTCAATATCTTTCCATTGCCAGCCTAACACAGATTTACTACCACTCGACCATGGATACTCCCTGCTATACAGAGTATACGTTTCTGGGATCCCAGTGATATCACTATTAAGCAGATTCACTTTTTTACCTGCATACTCTTTTAATATAGCCAATTGCTCATCCGTAACAAAATATCCATACAACCAATTCCACACCATCAGTTTGTCATATGCTAGATCCTTCCTACCGGTATCGGCGTATTTAGACAGAACAACCCATTGATTTCCTCCATCATCGGTTAATAATAAGTCTTCTTTCTGATGTACAAAAAAAATCGAATTAGAGTTCGTCCATATATCTTCATCAAATGCAGAATCGTCTTTAACAGTATGATTCTCTTGAACGGACTCCCTTATATGCTCATTGATTTGTGAAAAATAAGGGGCATCATCACATAATAAATTATATGCATTCAATGTTGGATCAAAGTCTTTTACATAAGGCTCCCACGGACCATCGTATGATACAATCTCCTCTTCCATCGAAAACCGTTTCTTCATGGGATAATAATCTGAGATTCGAGCTAAGATATTATACATAGCAATCCACTGATACTTTTTCCCAATACGTTCTGTCTTTAATACACGATGCCTGTCATATGAAAAACGGCTCACAAATCTATCATAATCATCGAATAACTCTCCCTGGTAGCCCAGTTCATTAATGATATAATACATGGCATAATTGAATATTTTGTAGTCATCTACCTCAAAATTTCGTAATGCACTTTGAAAAACATATCTACCAAAATCTCCATACATACCGATTCCTTCGAATCGCATAGAATGCTGAATATAAAATAAACCGTTTTTAAAGTCTTTATCTGAATATTTTTGATCATCTATATCTGGAATAGGAATTGATTTATACTGTGGTTTTATTTTTTCAAATTCATAATCTTGAAGTTCACCTGGATACTCCATCAAATATCGTTCAATAATAAGTCTTGCATAATCTCTTAATAAAATATCCGGATATATCGTATCCTTATTAAAGATGCCATCAAACACAAAACAAACCAATGACTTAAATGTTTCCTTATTTTCATAATTACGTTTTACACAAGCTCCAAATACAATCCCATAAAGTCTCTGAATCACATAAGGATCATTTACATCAGAAAACAATTTTAAAAGATATTCTGTATACGCAAAATGATCTTTTAAAATTTCAATCATAGCCTTCGACGTTGTATCACGAATCCAGCGATTTGAAGAAGTAAGTACCCATGAGAAGAGAATCAGTAATAGCCTGATTTGTTCTTTATCAGAAACCTCAAGTACTTCTCCTTTGTTGTAAATTTCAATTAACTGAACAATACGATCATCATCTGAATTTCTCCCATTAATGAATGTTGTCCAAAGATAATCTCTTTTGGCAAGGGAATACCTCTTCAGTACATCGTATAAGGCATCTGCATTCAACAGATGGCCTTGTTTTACCGAATTGTTTATAAATACATTCCATAAAATAGACGGTTCTATAGAATACTCGTTACACAGTTTTAACAATTCCGGAATGGATAAATAGATTTTACTTCTCCACTCAAAAGATTCAATATATGTTCTAAACAAATCCTCCCTATCTGATTCATCGTTTATAGATTGTATAATATCTATGCATTCTTTTCCAAATCTTTTGGCATATAAAGCACAAACATGTGCGAACAAATCTTCGCTTCCCCAGTTTTTAAATTCCCCATCAACAATACCTAACACATGCTCATAAACATATTTTCTAATTTCTTCTTCAGTCTGAAACATTGAAAGAATTGTCTTTGCAGAGAAATAGTCATTCATCTGATCAAACGAAAAATACACATAATTCTTGCCATCCGATTCATAGTCGTGAAGAATATTTTCCCGTATGAGCTGTGTAATAAATGGCCTGGCTACCAATCCTAATGAATCCCAAATTTGCATCGATTCTATCTCACTTTTTTCAAAATGACGCTTTCCTGTAAGAAGAGTCTGTTTAGATATAGCTTCCACTATAGGCAGAACTAAGTTATCTGATTGATCGTAACCTGCTGTTTCAATAGCTTTTTCCAATTTCATATGAAGCTTGTCATTAGCCTTTTCTAAAAGTCTCTCATACAATACCGGCAACTCCACTTCATCACCTTGATATGTTTTACAATACAGCGTTAAAAACAATGGATTGTCAATATTGGCAGTGAACATATGCAGTGGAGTAAACTGTATTCCATAATAACCAAGAAATTTTCTTGCAGCCTCAAGTGGATTGTTTCTGAATCCCCTATGCTCCATTTTCGCAACATTATCCAATTCAAGGAATCGTTCTGGAAGGATTGAATTCTGATATTCACTTCTAAACGAAACAGCCAAACGGACGTAGTTCTTTTCACTTACTTTTTTGTACAATATAGGCAAAACAGATTTCCACAATTGTGGTTTCCAGCTTTCATTTAATGCATCAATAAGAATTGGTACTATTTTTCCATTTGTTTCCCCAATTACTTCTAAAATATCAATGAGATCCTCAAAATCAAAATCTAATCTCAAATTATTCTTTAGTTGTTCGAATATGTTGATATCAGAAAGGCAATCACTCCCAATGATTAACAAAGCATTCTCGTTTGCATTAAGTAACGAAATCGCTTCGTTTGCAAAGAGTTGTGTCTTGCCAATACCAGCTTTTCCTTCAACTATCAGAATCTTTTTGTTAAGCAGATTCCTCTCAATTTCAGATAACTCTAACCGATAAAACAAATTCTTGAGTTTATTTAATTTTCCCAGATATCTTATTAATCCAGCTGCCTTATTTTTGTCCCTACCTTTTATTTCTTCATACTCAAATTGTGCATCCGCAATTTTTGTTTCTATTTCGGTCATATCATGTTCAAATGCTGTAGAAATCATTCCTTGCCAGTTTTTAACATCATGAATACAATCGAACTTCACATCTGGTATTGTGACAATGAATTCAGAAAGTTTACGAGCATATTTATATAAGCTATCACCATCAAGTTCCCACCGTAATGAAGAAATTTCTTCGACAAGATTTCTTTTTCTATCATTGTAATAATCTAATGCACTCTGGTTTTGCAAAAAAATAGATAAATTCCTTGATGCCTCTGTATCTACATTAAAATCGGCATTAAAACGTTCACCAAGAATATTAACTGTTATAGCTGCCTTATTTACAAACCACTCATGTGAAATACCATGATCATCAAAGTAATATTTCCCCAAAAACGGATATTTTCGAACTAGATCAAGTATACTTGTATCCGTTATCGGTTGTAATGCAATACCGGCATCGTTTAACAATTTCTCAATGCCCATATAACTATCACAGGTAGTTGTGAGCGCCTTATTACAGAATAAATAGATGAGATCTAACTTTCCTTTATAATGCTTAACTGCTTTTTGTGCCGACTCTCTGATTTGATTGTAATCAGCATCATTATCAAAAAATTTAGCTTGATAACCAATGTATCTGTTGTTTACTTCATCCAATATAGGTTCTGATTCGATTCCTGGATTATTCGGATTACTATGAACATATTTGCACACGTTATTCTGAGAAAGGAATTCATATGTAAATAATTGTCTGCTCAAATCTTCAAATTTATATCTAACGCCACGTGCATCATGATTGCTCGTGATGAATCGTTCCCACGTAATCTGTCCTACTGCCATGGTTCCACCTTCCTCTCCATCTTGATCTTTATTGTATCTTTTTTCTTGCTCATAAGAAACATTTTTAATCGCCTAACGATGCCATTCCATCGTATATTCTTCTAATGTACTCTCATCTATTCCCTGATTAATAATTTGGAATCCATAGTGCCGGTAAAATGACACTACTTTCGTATTCTTCTTATAAACATTCAGCCTCAAATTATCTCGTAACTTCATAACGGTATGAAGCAGTTCCGTCCCGACACCTTTCGATTGTTCCGCTACTCTTACAAAAATTCCTGCAATATAGGTATCAATCAAACCGATAAATCCTCTGATCTGTCCATTTTCTTCTGACACAAATACTTCAGCTTTTGGAATCATTTCTCTGACCATTTCATAGTTATTTTTCCAATAATCTGCCTCTATAAAAAAATGTGACTCCATATTGACCTGAAGCCATATGGACATTACCTGATCCAAATCCTTATTTTCAAATCTTCTTATCATTTCCGCAATCCATCAATTAAATCATAACTCATATTCAGAAAATCCAATATTTTCGATTCTCCTACTGTTCCATCCAACAAAATCGTAATCCAGTGCTGCTTATTCATGTGATAGCCCGACAGAAAACCATTCGATAGAGGGCTGGCTACAGCATTTTCTACGGCAGATAAATCTTTTTCCAGTCCGGATGCAAAACGGGAAAGTTTTTTCAAATCGCTGTTTTTGTATTTTTCAATAAAAAGATATAAGTACGGCATGTTTTTCTTTTGAAATATCTCCCGAAATTCCTGAATGCAGGACTTCAGCGTCCTGCCTTCCTTTAAAGATACTTCCATTATACAGGAAAGCAGTGATGCTGACAAACCGGTCAGAAAACAGCATCGTCATTTTGACGGAAGCAAATCTTGCTGAAATCGCATGAAAAACAAAGCTTTTTTCTTGATTGTTAGCTACTTATCCACAGTCCGGGATGTATAAGTTTTGAACTGCACGAATAAGTTCCGCTATCCCCGAAAGCTTGTGGATAGCATGAAAAAAGCGGGATAAAAACCAATAAAAAGATTTTCATTTTCAGCTATTTACTATCATTATGAGTTTAAAAACGTAGACAGTAAAGCTACCCAAGATTTAATCGCTTACTAAGAAACTACAAGAAAAGAGCCAGCCGCCACAAGACTTCTCTCTGAAAGTCCTGTGGATGGCTTCTCAATTTTTTAGTTGTTTTCAAAAAGGCCGCTTTCTGCAACCTTCTTCAATGTAGCTATCACAGTATCATACGGCACGGTTTCTTCCAATAGCTGCGTTGTCAGACTATCATAGTCCTGCTTATATGCTTTTTCCTTTATGATTTTTTCAAGTAATTCCGGAACATCAGCTTCCGGTAATGCAGATGGACAAATGACCGATTGTTCGCGAACTGCTCGTACTTCTTTTACCAATTCTTTAAAATTCTCATCCTGTGGAACAAGCGGCAGTAACTTATAAATATCATAGAGGTGGCGAGAATGCTTTGCAACTTTTCCCTGCAAGTAATAATCGCAAACTGCAAAAACCTTGTCCGCCAGTGTTCGATCAATTCCCTGCACTTTCATTTCAAACGGATTTAGATTATATTCTTCAATCACATCTGGGGCTTCCTGCTCCATCATGTCACCAATGTAGCTATGGACAGGCAATAAAACAGTCGGAAAGGATACTGCCGTATAAGACGTCTCCAACAAAACCGCCGCTTTCAGCGCATCACTTGCCATTGGAATGACTGAATCGTATGTGATCACATAACGATTATAGTCACGGCGGCTTCTGGTTTCGTCCAGATTCTCAATCGTCATTCCAAGTTTTTCTGCCGACTCCACGATTGCCTGCTTTATCTTTTTCTTTTGTCCTTGTGACAGCAACGTATCAATCGTAATATCAATATCTTCAGAAAAGCGGCGAATTACTTTATGACACTTGCTCAGTGATGTGCCACCCTTAAAAACGATATACGGCATCCTCTGCGCCAAAAGCCGCAGCAACATCGTAACATAATAATCTTTTTCGATTGCCTGTACCATAACACCAGTCTGCTCATAGGCCAAGTCAATCGCATCCCGGAATTGTTCTCTATCACTGTGCAAGTATGCCATTATAAATCACCCTCGTTTCTACCAAATTTTTGTACAACTTATCCGGGTAATAAGAAAAATACGGTTCCATTTCCGAAAGGCTCAAACTTGCATCACTCATATATTGGTACAACCGTTCCTGCAAAGGCTTTCCCGTAACTTCGGAGTACACATCTACATCTTTCAGCAAATCAAGAAATTGGAGTACCTTATAATTGGATTCTGTCACTGGCACTTTCGGCTTACGAACGATCACCCGCGACTTTGCCAGAGATGTTTCCCTGTATTCATTCGTAGCCTTATTTGATACAACTTCATATAACATCGGAACCTGCGTAGTCAGCCCCATCTGGTTAAAGAACATCAAACCACTCACATAGCCGCATCGCTTATCCTTATCTCTTAGATATTTACATTCCAACACTTTTTCTGGTGGAAGCTGTGACCCTGATTTGAAAATCGTTTTTTTCGGCAAGAAGTAAACTCCATTATCAAACCGCTTTACCTTTCCAGCATCCGTGAGTTTTTTTATCTGTTGTCGAAGGTTGGCGCGGCTCATACCTTCAATTTGAAGCTCAGCAAGGAAAATCGGCTCATTCGGTTTGTAGTTTTCTAAAAGATACTCATATAATGTTTCCATACTGCCTCCATTCACATTTTCGTGTTTTATATTTTCTGTTCTGTTATTATTATACCCGTGATTTTCAAAAATATCAAGACATCTTCGTTTTCCACACAAAAAAGAGTGGCGGCTCCTTGTTATAGGAACCACCACCCCCTGAAGTTTCGTTTGTCCACACGGCATGATTTTCTCATGGACTTCTTCTCCGGGTGTCAAAATCCCGGCTCTGTCCGAACTCCCTCAATTCTATTACTCTACAGTAACGCTCTTCGCCAGATTTCTCGGCTTATCTACGTCCAGACCTTTTGCAACAGATACATAGTAGCCCAACAGCTGCAGCGGGATCACAGCCAGACTGCATAGTCGATGCCGCGACCTACGAAGAACACATCATGTGCGTTGGCATACTTTGCAGCAAACCACTGGATGCGCTCTTTGTCTTCCAGAATTTTCTGCATCTTTTCCGGGATGGTCAGCAGCTCGGAGATATAATAGCTGTACTGTTCTTCGGTGATTTTTTCTCTGAACTTTGCAAACTGAACCGCCAAGCAGTACATTGCTGCCAACTGTGCGCTGTATGCCTTTGTTGTAGCAACAGAGATTTCCGGACCGGCAAGCGTGTAGAACACCTTGTCTGCTTCACGGGCAATGCTGCTTCCAACCATATTGACAAGGGCCAGTGTCATAATGCCTTCTTCTTTTGCAAGGCGGAAAGCCGCCAGTGTATCGGCGTTTTCACCGGATTGGCTGATAAGGATCGCAAGCCGCCCCGACAGTATTCCCGACAAAAATCTGCCAAATGCGATACCGAAATAGTACAGCTGAATATTCTTGTGCGACACCGTAATATTCACAAACTCTATTAAATCTTTTTCACATTCCACGCCTTATATCCTGAATACGTGAATACTAAATTAAAAGTGACTGGTGCAGAAATATCGGCTCTACTGAATTCCCTTTTTTCATTATCAACTGTAATTGAAGGAGTAAACGTAACACTTACCTCGTTTAATTCATCCATCTGAATTACGCCCTTTACAGTATCACTTATATCTGTGATATGTCCTTTAAAAGTTTTCAGATTTGTATATTCACCATTTTCACCTTTTAAGCTTCCCATCCTTCTCATAGCAAATCCTTTATCTATCGTTGAATATACATCTATATTTCTTGTTGTTCTAATACTGTTTTCTACTAACTTGCTATTATATCGACATGAATTCAGATGTTCTTCCACCTTACTGTAATTAACCATCCCTTGTTCGTACTCATAGAAATTCAATAACCACAGTAAATAGCTTTTATAATATCCACACGGCATATCATCAAAACTTGATCACTTTCGGCTCATGGGTGAAGGAACTAATGGTAGCCACACCATTCTTGAAGTAGAACACTTCGGTGTTGCCATCATCTGCGGCATACATCTTCTTCAGTGCCGGATAAGCATCCAACATAGATTCTCTCGCCTCAATGCGGTCATCCTCTACCAGTTCACCGGCAACGCGAATCCACTCGCCGCCCTTGAATGCACACAACTCTGCTTTCGGATTGGCATGCAGCTGCTTGGAAACATCCTTCTTTTTGCCAGTCTGGATGTACAGCTTGCCTTCAAAAATATGTGCCGTGCCAAACGGACGCACTCTCGGCTGGTCGCCCTCGACCGTTGCCAAATAATATGTTTCAGCCTCTTTTAAGAACCTTACGATTTCTTCCATTTAATTCTTTCCTTTCCCACACGGTCATGTGTGATTTATAGTTTTATGGTTTTATTTCAGCTTTTCCAGAATCTCGTCCGCACTCATGCCACTCGCCAACAGCTTCTTCAGTACAGCCTCTGCTTCGGTCTTCTTTGCTTCTTCAGCGGCCTTAGCCTCTGCCTTGGCCTTCTTCGCTTCCAGGGATGCCACTTCTTTTTCGGCCTTCTTCAGAGCAGTCTTCTTCTCTTTCAAATCAGCCTTCAAAGTATCAATGTTGGCGGTGATGGATGCGATCTCGGTATTCAGAGACGCAATAGTCTCCTGCTTCTCTGCAATCTGGGATGCGTAGTCTTTGGTAGTATTGATTTTGGGACGGTTTTTGCTGCCTTTCGTTCTGGGCATGGTGATAACCTCTTTCCTTTTATAGTTGTTTAAGTATAGCAGAATATGGTACATCACTGTCTAATAAATGAACCACTTTCATCTAGTGATGCAAGCAACCCATCAATACGTTCCATTTTCTCGATTGGAATGTATGCGTATTGCTTATAGTAATCAACCAATTCTTGCCATCCATTATGTAGATTCATCAAATGCTGAACGCCTTTTGCTGTATACGCAACTGAATAATAGCATTTTCTAAGTTCATTTGTTTCTAATACTTGCTTCTCGTATGCCACAACTGCATGACTACCACTTTCAAGAATCGCTAATACTTTCTCATTCTCTCCGTGAAGTTTGATGAGCCAATAAGAGTAATGTATAATCGAATAGTACATTCTTATACCGGGATGCGGATGATCATATTCATCAATATTTTTCGTCATATAATTTGAAAAATCTCTCCCTGTATTTTCAGCAAATGTGCGAAAACAAAGGTAATTTGCAATGAACATTATATCGAAATTTGCGAGATTTGCTTTAACATCATCTTGCCATTGCTGTAAGAAAAGCATGGACTGTACTGCAACTGCAAAGGAATCTGCATCGTATTCTCTCAGTTGTATATTCCAATTTCTTGTTCTCTTCTCTTCATCGCTAATGTTTTCCACTACAGATAATCTTTCATCAATACTATTTTCGCTTGCACGATCTTTAAGATGTCCGTGGGCAATGTGTCCATATTCATGGGCAATGGTAAAGTTGATCATGAAGAAAAAAAGCATATCCTTAAAATAATCTTTATTTTCTTCAGAAATTTTGAAGACCAAAGCCAAATTATTTTGATCAACAAATTCTTCTGCCTCTTTCCATAGCATTGTCAAAAGTCCTACTGACAAGGCAATATAATTTTGTCCATTTTCATAATGGCAAAAAGCATTAACTTCTATGTTATCATATATCCACAACGATATTTGGTTTGCAGAAGGAAAAAACTTTTCTGCGAGCACAGCATAGGTATCGTTTTCATCAAGAGGCCAGGAAATATCTAATTCCTTAGCTCTTTTTAAAACGCGATTGACCGTCTTCTTGGAGACATTGCAGCTGTCGACAATGTTCTGCTGACTGAGTTCCAGACCACTAAGTCTGAGAATCTCTCGATACTTGGTCATGACCTCCCTTGAATGTATTTACACCTCTTGGTGCATGAGTACATTCTAAAGGATTTATTATAAAGGTTTCCACCACCGGAATGCCGGTTTCCTTAAAAGAGGATTTGCGGTTTCCTATTCCCGGACAGTAGGGACACGGAGTCCAGATTATTCAGAAGGCAGCTTGAAGCTGAAAGAAATCAGCTATATCCACTCCGAGGCATACGCAGCAGGTGAGCTGAAGCACGGCACCATCAGCCTGATTGAGCAGGTAACACTGGTCATCGGTGTGCTAACTCAGAGTGAACTGTATGAGAAGACTGTAAGCAATATGCTGGAGTGCAAGAGCCGTGGAGCTTACTTGATGGGATTGACCACTTATGGCAAATACGAGATCGAAGATCAGGTAAACTTTACTATATATGTTCCGAAGGTAGATGAGCATTTCATTGGCAGTCTGGCCGTGATTCCGCTGCAGTTGCTGGGATACTATGTATCTGTGGCAAAGGGCCTCGATGTGGATAAGCCGAGAAACCTTGCAAAGAGTGTGACGGTGGAGTGATTGGATATGGAAAGAGAAATACCGGTACTATATAAAAGAAAAGAAGAATGCTGTGGTTGCACGGCCTGTTATGCCATCTGCCCGAAAGAAGCTATTTCTATGGTAGAGGATGAAGAAGGCTTTGAGTATCCGCAGATTGATGAAAGCAAGTGTGTGCGGTGCTATCAATGTTTGAAAGTATGTCCATTCAAGGTAGCGATAACTAGTGGAATGTGATATATTGGGAGCGGAAGCTCCCTATGCTGCTCTGATAATCACACACCTCTCCGTGGTGAGCAGCAGGCAACGATCTTATGATCGGCGAAGATGTGATGTTATACATTAAATAATCTGAGATTGGATCTGTGCGACATGAATAGAGTGACGATTACGTGTTCAAATGGATCGGTTGAACTAAGCGAGTTTGTAGAAGATTTGTATTCGGTATCAGAAAAAGCAAATAGGGCATTGAAAGAGCTTAGAATAGGTTTGCCAACGTGGGCTGCAAAAGAAACCTATAATAAAATGCAAACATCGGTGTACAAGGGGTACAAACAAGATAAAATAGAAATGAGGGGTGATAGAGCGGAAATGTCAGATTTTCCACTCTATCTGAACACGGTCGCTGGTGGCCTTGATCGTAGAAATCAAGCCATCAGCGGCTTTTCTTTTGTCGTCAAAATCTATGCTGTCCCAGTTGTCGAGATAATAGGACAACTTCTTTATCTGTTGGGGCGATATGGTTTCAACACTCAATTCGGCGATTGCCTTTGAAATGGTCTGGCGTCGGGTGTCCAGTTCTTCAATTTTTTTGTTGGCGTAGGCAAGCAAGGTCGCATTGGCTCCGGTCAGCGTATCCAGCAGCTTTTCAATTTCTGCCTCCACCTGTGCCAGTTCCACTTGATAGGCTGTCAGTTTCGGATTGACTTTTTCCTCCCTGCCGTGGAGTATCTGAAAATCTTTGAACTTTTCCTGCATGGCCGAGAAAATGAATTGCTCAAATTCTTCTTTGCGGATTTTCCCGCAGCCCGGACAGCCTTTATTTTCCGTCCGTTTGGTACAGCGGAAATACCCGGTGCTGTTTGGTACATGGGTGGCTTTCAGAGCATACCCACAATGACCGCACTTGATTTTTCCAGCCATCCAAGTGTTCTTCGGTTTTCGTCCCTGCTGGAAGGTGGTATTTGCCATAAGTTTTTTCCGACATTTCAGCCATGTGTCAGAGGAAATGAGTGCTTCATGAGGAGCGATAACAAGTATCTGGTCTTTTAAGCACCTGTCCTTGTCCTCCTTCACAT